>Ga0180432_10000381_pt1 | contig 71986 bp, 68 predicted proteins | sample SS_ome_10_FD_132414 | JGI IMG/M metagenome (GOLD analysis project Ga0180432, IMG submission 132414) | Hypersaline lake sediment archaeal communities from the Salton Sea, California, USA - SS_1_MS_2 metaG | ecosystem: Environmental > Aquatic > Non-marine Saline and Alkaline > Hypersaline >...
GAAGGGAAAGGAGAGCCGACGCCGGAAACCGAGCCAATTTTCCTCGCCGGGGAAAATGGGCGTGTTTTAGAAATCACCATTCTGATCATTCCCTATGCCTTTAATCACGGTTTTGGAGATGCTCCCTTATCATAGCGAACTAAGGTTTATTAGGGTGATGACGCAATAAAATTGCATCGGGCACAAATATGGCTATAATACCCCGTGAGAGCACTGAATGACGATGAAAAAGGACACCCCCAGGCTCGACATCGATTTGTCCAAACTGGCCCACAATGTGCGTCAGATCACCGAACTCTTCGGTTCGAAAGGCGTGAGTGTGTTCGGCGTGACCAAGGGAACCTGCGGCGAGCCGAAAATCGCCAATGTCTTTTTGAATAATGGGATCAAAATCCTGGCCGACTCACGCCTGGTCAACCTTGCAAAATTGCGTGATTCCGGCATTACCGCTCCCCTTCTTCTCCTGCGCTTTCCCAGTTTGAAAGAAGCCGAGACCGTTGTCGAAATCGCAGATTTGAGCCTGCAAACAGAAATGATCACCATGAGAGAGATTTCCAAATTTGCCCGACAGAAGAATGTCAAACACAAGGTCATCCTCATGGTGGAGTTGGGAGACCTTCGAGAGGGGCTCATGCCCGAGGAACTAGACTCTGCGGTTGAGCAGGTTCTCAACCTGGGAGGGCTGGAGCTTGCCGGAGTGGGAGCAAACCTGGCCTGCCTGGGAGGAATCATCCAGGACGACCGGAACATGGCCGAACTATCCCATATGGCCCACAGAATAGAGAAGAAATTTGGCCTTTCACTGGAGTATGTCTCAGTGGGCAATTCCGTTGTCTACTCGTGGATCAAGGATACGGACAAGGTCGGGCGCATCAACAATGTGCGCTTGGGTGAATCGATCCTTTTGGGAGGCAGGGACTTGCCCGAACAGCAGATTCCAGGCCTCCATTTGGATGTTTTTACCCTGGTCGCCGAAGTCATCGAAGCCAAAACAAAGCCCTCTGTCCCCTGGGGAGAGGTTTTTGTGGATGCCTTCGGGAATATTCCAGAGTTTGAAGATAAGGGTTTGATGTCCAGAACCATTCTCAATGTCGGGCGTCAGGATGTTTTTGCCCAAGACTTGATACCGCGAAGAGACATCGAGATCCTCGGTGCCAGCAGCGACCACATCATCCTGGACGCCAAAAGTTCAGGTCTTCGGGTCGGAGACGAAGTTGAGTTCGATATGTTTTACGGAGCATTGCTTTCAACTATGACGTCTCCTTATGTCACAAAGAACTTTATCAACGCCCCTTAAGCTAAATAGAGGTCAAAAAGCGGCCGACTTCTAAATTCTAAAGGATAGTCATGATCAACCAGGAGCTTTGGAACACACTCAAAAAACGGAATCCTGAGGATGTCGAACAGAGGAGTCTTGCATCCTACAACACTCAGCACAAGAACTACGTGTTGACCATATGCAATCACAATCATCTCATTTTTCCGCATGAACAAATCATTCAGGCGGCCGACTCCCCTTCCACGCCACCTGTGTTTTTCCTGCATTTGGCGGCGGTGAACTATCTGATCGGAGCCAAGGCGATACCTCTGGACGGCCGTTGGGTGAGCGTAAAAGAATTTCCCAGCGGCCCCATGTTCTTTCGAGGCCCGCATGAGATGCCGGCAAAAAAAATTGAAGCGATATACGGTCAGGATAGGAATGGCTTCGTTGCCTCGGGTCAGAGGCTGGGCGGCCGAGAGGTCGAAGGCGGAGATGTGGCCCTTGAACTTTCTGTATTTCCACGTCTTCCGGTCCGATTGATCTTGTGGCTGGCAGACGAAGAATTCCCGGCCCGCCTGACCTATCTTTTTGACCGCACGGCCCATTCCCACCTCTATCTGGATGGTCTATGGGCAGTGGGAAAGCTCATCGAAAACCTTTTGACCAAATAGAATAAAAAAAACCATTTTTTGGATTGAGACATTCAAATATTTGAAGATGATTCAAATATTTGAATGATTTACTTATAAAATATCGCATATCAAACCTTTTTTCCCCTGTAAATTCACCATAATCCTTGTTTTTAAATTTGGCACATAATTTGTATACCATTTTATGTGAGATAAGAATATATGAGTCTTCTAGCCGCCCATAATACACACACAATTTTGTGGAAAAACTGTGTTCGTTCGGAAATCAGCGCAAAAGGTTCACATACACCAAAAATGGGATATGAGGAATTTCATCAAACCTCTCCCAAAGACAATTTTAAATTTCATCAAAGGAGTTAATATGAGTAAACAAAAGGCTTTATTCATCACTGTGGCATGTCTTGTTGCCTTTTTGTTCTTGGCGACGGACATGACCTATGCCCAGCGGTTGACCGGAAAAATCACAGGCACGGTCATGGATGAGGATGGCGTGGCCATCCCCGGCGTGACCCTGGAGCTTTCGAGTCCGGCTCTGATGGGAACACGCACCCAGATCACAGATGCGGACGGCGGATACCGCTTCCTCAACTTGCCACCCGGAACATACACACTCGTCTGTACACTCCCCGGCTTCCAGACAATGGAACGGGAAAACTTAAAAGTCACCATCGACGCCACTGTAACACAAGACGTCACCATGATGCCCACAACTATTGAAGAATCCATTACGGTCACGGCCGAATCTCCTGTCGTTGACCTGGAAAGCTCGGCAACAAGCACCAATTATGACAAGGAGCTCATCGAAAAACTTCCCAGTTCCCGCTTCACCTATTTCGATATCATCAAGCAGAACGCCGGTTTCAGCACGAGTTACGGCGAGGCCTCATCCAGAATATCCGCTTTCGGGTCCAACGCAGAAGAGAACGCCATGTACCTCGACGGTGTCGACCTCAGTAACCCTGAGATCGGAACGGCCTGGCTCTGGCCGACCATGGACATGTTCGAGGAAGTGGAAGTGACCGGATTGGGCGCGCCCGCCGAATACGGGAACTTCACGGGCGCCGTGGTCAACGTGGTTTCCAAATCCGGGGGGAATACCTTTTCCGGAACGGCCAGCTACTACGGGCAATTCGATGCCCTCACAGGCGACAATAATCCTGATCCTTACAACGAAGAAACCGGGGAAGGATACTATTCCTACAAACGTGACAAATTCTATGATTTTGCCGGAACCCTGGGTGGTCCTATCATCAAAGACAAACTCTGGTTCTTCGCCATGGGCCAGTACCAGGTCGATTCTGTCTCTTACTGGCAGGATGATCCCGCTTACCCCGGTGAGTATAAGGGCAATGAGCAATTTTTAAAACTGTCTTTCCAGCCATCACCGAGCCATAAATTTGTGGTAAGCGGTAACCGTGAGTATGGATATTACCCGAGTACGCCAGACCCCTGGAATATGCCGGAATCAGTCGGTGCAGAAACAGACATGTCCCGCGCCTGGAATTTTCACTACACCTGGCTGGCAAGCAATAATGCGTTCATGGAACTCAAGTACTCAGGGTACGACAGCCCCAACGACTACATGCCCGCCTTCGGAGGGGATATCAACATACCCGTCCACTACGATCTGGGGACCGGCATAACCTCTCAGGGTGAATGGTGGCCCTGGGAGTATATCGTCACTCTGAACAAAATCAATGCCACGCTCTCCTATTTTGCCGAGGATTTTCTGGCCGGAGACCATGATTTTAAATTCGGCGTCCAACTCAGTAGAGGGACTTCCGAAGCATGGGGCGGCTACGGTGGCGGGAAGATATACTATGATTATTACGGAGAGAACTATCTGCGCTACGATCAAGACATCTGGCGTTACGGCGGCACGGTCAACAGCATCGGTGGTTTCCTCGACGACTCCTGGAAGGTCGGAGACAGACTGACCATCAACTGGGGCCTGCGGTTTGACCATCACAACTGCTTCATCCCTGCCTTCCCGATCATGGACGGCTGGGTCGAGACATCGGAAAAAGGCCCTAAAATCGAGGATCTAATCGAATGGAACTCCTTCTCTCCCAGACTAGGGTTGGCTTACCAGTTGACCTCAGACCAGAAAACCCTGTTCAAAGCCTCTTTCGGCCGGTACTACACCTACCCTTACATTGCCAACTGGGAGTGGCCCGGACCCAATGTCTCTGACTTTACAGGATATATCTGGAACGGAACAGATTGGGAATTCATGTATACCGTCGAAGGCGAAGAAGGCTACAGGGTGGAAGAAAACCTGAAGAATCCGCGGGTCGATCAAATCTCGGTCGGCATCGAGAGAGAGCTCTTTCCCGATTTCTCTGCTGGACTGACCTATATCTACAAAAAGCACAGCGACAACATCGGGTATGTGAATGCCGCCGGTGTCTACGAGGAGGTCCAGAGGGTCTCTCCTGACAACGGCCAAACGTACACCGTTTACAACCAGATCAATTTCCCCGCTGAAGATCACCTCCTGACAAACCCTGAAGATTGGGGTCAAACCTATAACGGATTGATCCTCCAGTTGATGAAGAGATATTCCAATAACTGGATGCTGAATGCCTCTTTCACCTATTCCAAGGCCACAGGCCTGAATTTGTCTTCTGGACAGGTATCCGGTTCCTATGGCACGAGCCAATCGCTTGTCTGGTACACAGGAAAATTCGGGACAGACCCCAATGACCTGGTCAATGCCAAAGGCGTTTTGAACCTTGACCGGCGGTGGTCGCTGAAAGTCTCGGCCGGTTATAATTTCCCGCTAGATATTCTGCTGAGCACGAATCTCACCTACCAGCAGGGCCGGCCGCTCAAAAGTTCTGTCAGGGTGTATGACCTCAATCAAAGGCCGGGCTCCTACGTCTCCATTTTTGCCGACCCGCCAGGCACCGAAAGATTCGACAGCATGTTTGTCATGGATTTTCGTATTCAGAAAACCTTCAGGATGTACAAGTCGCTCAGGTTCCATGTCTTCGCTGATATCTTTAACTTATTTAACGACGACACCTACTATCGCTACAGATCCTTCAACCAGTGGTCCTCTGCCTTCGGCGTTCCGATGTACATGCCCGACCCAAGACGCCTTCAGATTGGAGCAAAGATCGAATTCTAAGTGGATTAGCTAAGTGTGTTAGAGGAGCTCTCTTCCTTGTGAGGGGGGGCTCCTCTCTTTCTTTTAATTCCCTGAGACGGAAACAAGCTCCTTCTCTGTCAACGGCTATGCATTGATTTGTATAAAATAATTCTTGAAAGAAATTTATCGGACGAAGAGATTAACAGAACGCGTGTCTCTATTTCACAGATTCTTCTGCAGCTCCCTGGCCCTGTTAACATGACTTTGTGACTCCCGAATCCTGCCCATCCGGTTGTAGATATCGGCCAGGACGAAATGACCCAGGATCTCAGTCCTCTTTTCCGGCTTTAATTCCAGCCCGCGCTGCGCCAATTTTTCAGCTTCCCCCAAATCCCGCCCCGTATCCATATACTCTTTAGCCAAAAACACATGGGCGTCTGCGAATTCTTCGTTCTTTTCCAGGCAGCTTTCGAATTCGGCAATGGCTTTTTGGTTCTCTTTGGCTTTGGCATACAAGAGACCCAGGTTGAAATCGGGCTTGTGATTGTAGGGGCTCGCTTCCTGCTCTTTTTTGTACTCCCGAACGGCCAGATCGAACTGACCCCGGGCTTCGTGGAGGAGGGCCATGTTGAAGTGGGCATTGTTCAGGGCAATGCTGCGCTCGATGCTCAGGGCCTTGCTGATGGCGGCTTCCGCCTCATCCAACCGGTTCATTTTTAAATACACCGCCCCCAGTTTGTTGAAAAACACCGGTGCTTCCGGATCAATCTCTGTCCCCAGCTTCAGATGACTCAAAGCCAGATCCAATTCACCTCTTCCTTCATAGATATCCCCCAAATGAAGAAGCGGTTTGGTGTCGCGGGGGTCGAGTTCTTTGAGACGTCGGAATCCCACGATGGCCTCATCCTCTTGGCCGAGATGCTTGTAAGCCAGGGCAATACCGAAAATGGCTTCGTAATATTCGGGATCGACATCGAGCGCTTTCATGTATTCGTCGATGGCCTCCTCATGTTTCTTCTGTTTGGCATAGATCGTGCCCAGGATATTACGCGCTTCCAGAACGGATGGATCTTTGGCCAACACACTCTTGATTTTCTGCTCTGCTTCGTCCATTTTGTCTTCGGAGGACAGGAATTGGGCCAGCTTTATTTCGTTATAGAGCTCGATCTTGTCCTTCGGGTCTGCCAGTCTTGCTCCTTCTCCGCGTGAAGGAGCCCGAAAAGAACCCAAATAGCCCAGGGCTTGAAGTTTCTCGAGAGAATCCTGGTCCACCTTCTGAGGCTGGACATCGTCGATACCCTCCACAGAATACTCGGCCATAAAGGCATCCAGCTCCCTCTGCAGTTCGTTGCCAAGAGAGGCTTTGGCATTGACCAGATTGGTTACTTCACCAGGGTCCTGCCACACATCATAAAGCTCTGGTTTGGGGGCACTGATGAATTTGACCTGACCCTTGCGGAGCGATTTCAATTCGCTCCAGCCATAGTGGTAGTTGGGCCAATAGGTCTCGCTGTAGGCCATACGCTTGTCCTCTTTTTCGTCTCCGAGGAGAATTGGGACAAGACTCTCTCCTTGCACACTATCCGGGATGGGACTTCCGACAAGGCTCAAAACCGTTGGCATGAGGTCGACACTCCTGACCTGGTTGGTGATGCGCTGACCGGACAATTTCGCTTGAGGAAACCTTATGATCAGCGGGACCCGGACAGCCGAGTCATAGATGAAAAATCCATGGGCGTTCTCTTTGTGCTCTCCCAGGCTTTCTCCATGGTCGGCGGTGAAGATAATGAGGGTGTTCTCCCAAAGCCCGTTTTCCTCCATGTATTGGCGGAATTCACCTATAAGCTGGTCGACATAGGCGATCTCGCCGTCATAGAGGCCAAAATTCCGGACGCCATACTCTGTTTTGTAGGGTTCGGGCGGATCATAGGGAGTGTGCGGATCATAGAGATGGACCCAGGAAAAGAATTTCTTCTGCCGGTTCTCCCCCAACCATTTGTACGTCTCGGCCAGAACCTCATCCCCTCTCCTCTGAACGGCGTCAAGACTGACTTTTTTGTACTTGGTCAGGTCGAAATTGTCAAAGTAGTAATCAAAACCCTGATCGAGTCCCCATCGGGAATCAAGGACAAAAGCCGCCACAAAAGCGCCTGTTGTGTACCCCATCTGTTTGAGAGATTCGGCCAGCGTCACGTGCTTTTCGTCGAGGTAAAAACCGCCGTTATCCCTGATTCCGTGATAGAGCGGGTATGTCCCTGTGAAAATGGTCGAGTGAGAGGGGAGCGTCAACGGAGTCTGGACGATATTGTGCTCGAAAAGGATGCCTTCGCTGGCCAGCCGGTTGATTTGAGGAGTTCGGACACCCCCATAGCCGTAGCACTCCAGATGATCGGCCCTCAAGGTGTCTATGGTGAAGAAGATAATATTCATCTCACCCAGATCGATCGGCCCGAGCAAGGACTGGATCGATTTAAACGTCGTATCGACTCCAGGGACCTCGGCTTCTTTTTCCCTGATAAAGACAAAATAGACGACAAGACAAACCACCACGATCAATGCTATTCCTGCAATTATGATTTTTTTGTTCATGGCATTCCTTAAGTCCTATTTTAGACCATTTCGTGCTGGCGATAAAGTCAGAATGACGGCAAACATCTCCAAAACCGTGATGAATGGAATAACGAATGATCAGAATGGTGATTTCGAAAACACGTCAATGGTCCTCGCCGAACACAGATTATGAATCGCCACCCCTTGTATTGACTTTAGAGCGAGCTAGTTAGTATAATCCTGGCCGCAATGACCAAACCTTATGATCCGCTGGCATCTGTCCAGGCAGCCGGCCCGCCCGGAACGATATCCTTCATCTACGGCCTCCCTGATACGGAAACATTTCCTGTTGACGAGCTCAAACACTGTTATCAGCGTGTGTTCGAAGAAAATTCCGAATTGGCCCTTCAGTATGCACCGGAACAGGGCTACGGCCCTCTTATAGATTTTCTCAGAGACAAAATGCACCGTGACGAGGGCATCCGGATCGAACGCCCTCAAATGACACTGACCGGAGGAGCGGCTCAAGGACTTGACCATCTCTGCACCATGCTCACCAGATCCGGGGATATCGTGCTGGTTGAAGCCCCCACTTACCGTGATTCTCTAAATCTCCTCCGCAATCACGGATTGGAGCTCATCGGCATACCTACAGATCAGGATGGTTTGAATATCGATGATCTGGTTTCTGCTCTCGATTCTCTCACGAGGATAGGAAAACAGCCTCGCTTTCTCTACACCATCCCCACTTTTCAGAATCCTGGCGGTTTGACCCTCTCCGAAGAAAGACGCAGAGCCCTCGTCGAATTGGCCGCAGACAGAGATCTCCTGATCGTGGAAGATGATGTCTATTTCGACATTGCCTTTGAGGACATGGCTATCACACCCCTGTTCACGCTTTCAGAGGGAAAGAATACCGTGCGTCTCGGCAGTTTCTCCAAGATAATCGCTCCAGGTTTGCGCCTGGGATGGGCATCGGGCCCTCAGGAAATCATCGACCTCCTCATCCAGAGCGGTCAGCGCTGTATGGGAGGCGGGGCCAACCCAGTGACCGCTGTGGCCATCTCTGTGTTCTGTCAAGAGGGATACCTTGACTCCCATATAGCCAAGGTCAAACCCGTGTACAAACAGAGGCGTGATGTTATGGTGGAGACCCTCCGTGCGGCAATGCCCGACGAATTAAGCTGGACAAAGCCTGAGGGCGGATTTTTCGTCTGGCTGACTCTGCCGGACACTCTTCCATCAAATGAGGTCGTCCAACGAGGAAAGGAAGCGGGTGTTTGGGTTCCCTCTGGTGACCGCTTTTTTCCCGGGCCCCCTCCCGGCCAGCACCTCAGGTTGGCCTTCAGTTACGTTAAGCCGGAGAAAATAAAACAGGGCATAGAAAAACTCGGCCGGGTCATCAAAGACCATCTCTAAGAAGAGACTTTGTAGATCACATACTCCCGGTAACCAGTGATGACTTTGTAATACCCTGTCAGCATCTGATCCGTCGCATCATCTCCCGTATCCACGAGCAAAGGACGCCCCTTGAGAGTGTTGATCTTGTGTGCTGTAGCGATAATGATGATATTGTCTTTTCCTACGGTTACCAAGACCTCAGGACTGAGTTGTTGATTCCCCCTGCCCAGGATATAGCCCTGGCCTCCAACGGGCGTGATGAGGAGCTTGCACTGCTGGCCGCGAATGATGCGGAGGAGTTGGGATTCATTGGCATCTCTGGCCACAATCTGCTTTCGATGGACAACATCCACTCCTAGAAGGGAATTCTCCAAATGGAGCTTTGTCATCACAGCCTGAGGTGTTGTCCCAGGCCCGACGATGTAATACCAATCATCGGACATGTGTTCCACGATTTCAGAGGCAATGGCTTCCTGGGCATAGCACTCATCAGGCGGGCTTCCGGTCTTTTGCCGCTGCAGGAATTGTCGGCGGTACGGAATCTTCAGGTAGCCGTAGAGCCGGGCTGAAAGACACCCCTTTCGATAGTCGTCCTCGTCGATATCCATCACTTCCGCATCACTGACTTTTTTTGCCTTTCCCTGCAGAAATTGCGAAGTTAGCTCTCCCGCCATCTCCGGGTTCCTGGCGAACACGGCTGAGTGAATCTTGACTCCCGCAGGAATACCCAAAACCAGCAGCCTATCACCCACTGCCTCATAGATATCTCGGGCTGTCCCGTCGCCTCCTGCAAAAAGCAGCAAATCCACCACGAGCTCATGCATGGCTTCGGCTGCTTTTTTGGTATCCACAGCAGATGTCTGACCTGCCCCTATCCCCTCAATGACTTTTGGGTGGAATCCGCTGCCAATGGCGATATCCTCCCCCATTTGGCCCGGACAAGTGATCAGATCCACGAACTCTGTCAAGCTTGCAACTTTTTGGAGGGCTTTCATGGCCCGGGATTTAGCCACGGGCTCTGCGCCGAGCGCAATAGCATTTTTGAGAATCTCCGGACCATCCGTCCCCTTCAGGCCCACCCGTCCCCCCATCCCTGCTATTGGATTTACGATCAACCCCAGCTTTTTCATTCTTGTCACGTCTCCAGAAGGCTAGTTTATCCTCACCCTTTTCGACATGCAAGAACAAATTCAAGCTAATTTTTTTCCATGAAGATGGACCAATTCCGATGACATGATTGAGTGATCAGATTGGGTGGTGGAGAAAACCGTTTGAAGGCAGAAGCGGGCATGGTTTCTTGACCAGAGGGAAAGGAGAGCGAGGCCGGAAACCGAGTCGATTTTTCCTCGCTGGGGAAAAATCGACGTGTTTTCGAAGCCACCAATCTGATCACCTATCTGTCAAGTCTTCCATCATGGTTAAGGAATGCGCCGCAAATTTGAACTTGAATGGGATAAGCGACCGTGGTACAAGTACGCGTAATATGTACGCGGTTGATTTGATCAGAAAAGTGCTCCAGAATTGGGGATTAAGCCTGCACAGAATCTGCCCTGAGGCTGGAATTGCTGGGAGTCCGGAACGCTGTGAATATCGGGTAGTGATCGAGGACACCAGGCATAAGCTTTACATTCTGGAGAATATCTCTGCCAAAGTCATGGGCCACAAATTGCGCATCGCCAAAACTCTCGACTTTCTCCACTCACGACAATTGCCCGGAATCCGGCCCTATGTTCCCATCAGCAATACAGACACTATTGCCAATCATCAGGATGAAAGCTACTGGCAGTTGACACGCTATATCGAAGGGATCTCACTCAACAGGCCTGAATACATATTCGACCGTTGGCGCGGAAAGGTTTTGGCGGATTTCCTTGTCAACCTGAAAGAAAAATCCGAAGACATTCCTTATTTTGACAAAGAAGAAGTTTTTTCGATCAAAGACTACATTTATGACATGCGCATCAAAGTGGAGCGTCATGAACCGGGATTGGAGAAAAAGATTAGCCCAATAATCGATTTTTTAGAAGAGAGATTCATGCAGGTCCATGACCGAATTCCAGCCAGTTTTTGCCACGGAGACTATCACCCACTCAATGTTATCTGGTCCATGGACGGTATCAGCGCTGTTATCGACTGGGAATTTCTCGGCTTCAAGCCCGAAGTCTACGATGCGGCCAATCTCGTCAGTTGTATCGGCATCGAAAATCCGCAAGGACTGCTGGGTGATCTGGTTCATGACTTCATCCAGAGGTTGAAGGACGCCGGCCTATTCACAGAACTTAGCTGGCAGTCCTTTCTGGAATTTATGGTTGCCCTACGGTTCGGATGGCTTTCCGAGTGGCTCCGGAAAGCGGACACAGAGATGATCGATCTGGAAGTCGTCTACATGAACCTTCTGGTTAACAATCGCGATACTCTGAGGAAAAGATGGCGGCTTTAACCGCTCTATTCGAACACACTCATCCATTGAGTTCACAGGAACTAGGAGGCCATCTGTTGTCCGTCGATGCCGACCTTTATTTTCTTCACGTTGATGCGGATCCCGGACTCTTCCACAGCCCTGTCAACCATGTGTTCAAGCCCGGAGCAGCAGGGCACGACCATAGTGGCAACGGTCAACGAGTGGATCGTGTTGTTTCTGAGGATCTCAGCCAGCTTTTGGATGTAAGGAGTCGTGTCATCCAGCTTTGGACAGGCTATGATTAATTTATTACCCTTCAGAAGATCCTGGTGGAAGCTCCCTAGGGAAAAGGCAGTGCAATCGGCCGCAATCAGCAGATCACTCTCGTTGAAATAGGGCGCATAAGGGGAGACAAGATGCAGTTGTATGGGCCATTGGCTCAATTCAGAATTCCCGGATACGCTTTTTTGGTCAGGCTGTCTTTCCGACCTTTGAATTTCTCTGGCCATGCTGCCAGGGCATCCATGTGGAAACGGGGCAGCAGAATTGTGCTGGGCGGATTGGGAGGCTGGCTCGGCAGGGTCATGATCGTGGCCAATGCCGTGCACATGCTGCGCCGCCGCTTCACCGCGTGTTGTCAACACATGCTTGTACGCCGCCTGCGCATCGTATCCATCGCTTTCTCTCTCGATGATTTTCAAGGCTCCTGTCGGGCAGACATCCAGACAGGCTCCCATTCCGTCACAGTATATCTCCTTGACCAGCACGGCCTTGTTCTCCTCGTCAAGAACTAGAGCCCCTTCGGCACAGGCCTCGGTGCACAAGCCGCATCCGTCACACAAATCCCGGTTGATCTCAATAATTTTTCTGAGGGCCATATGTATCTCCTTTAAATGGCATTAGACGGATAGTTTAGCGCTTGGAGGAGGGGAATTCCTTGACTTGAGTCAAAAAAGGGGCTATACCAAATCCCCCAGTTCTTCCTTGAGCTTCGTGCAGTCGGGGATCTCGATGGAATTTCCTTTCACACGGATGAGATCTTCTGTCTGGAGTTGCTTGAGATTGCGGGAGAGGGTCTCGCTGACTGTGCCGAGAAGTTTGGCCAGCTCTCCCTTTTTCATCGGCAATTCCAGACGACAGCGCCGGATTCCCTGGCAGCTAGAAATCAAATACCGCACCAGCCTCTGGCGAACGGTCTGCAGTTCCAGCGCTTCTATTCTTCGATTCAAAACAATGCATTTTTTGGCCAGGAGTGTCATGAAAAATTTGGCTATGGATGGATCCTGTTCCAGTTTCTGAAAAAACTCGCTCTTATCGAAGTACAAAAGATGAGAGTTCCGCACGGCCTGGGCATAGGCTGGGAACTTCGTGGCGACGAAAACAACGGCCTCTCCCAGGAATTCTCCGGGGCCAATGCGAACCACTTCCAATTCTTTGCCCTGCTCATCCATTCGAAAAACACGCACTTCCCCGGATAGAAGATAGTAAAATCCCCTCGCCTCATCTTCGGCGTGAAACAGAAATTCTTCTTTGTTAACAACGTATGGTTTCCCCAGCTTTTTGATTGTATCTTCCAAAGGCGTCATAGCTTGTATCCGTACACGTACAGACTTATTTCTTTTTTGCCTTCTTTTTAAGGTAGGAACGCCAGGTTATGGCCCATGCCTCGGGATCATCCAGGGTTGAGGGATCAATCTTGTGGACGACACTTCTGTAGGGGGCATTTTTCACTTTGTCGGGATCGGTGTGAGCTTCCTCGACGACCTGAGCCAAGCCGGCGAGGTACTCGTCCAGTTCGTCCTTGGAGTAGGATTCTGTAGGCTCAATCGTGAACGGCTCGGGCACCACAAAAGGATGATGACTGGTCCAGAGATGGAATCCAAAATCCGCCATGCGGCAGATCACATCTTCGGTCGTCACACCGGTCTCTTCGGCCAGCTCTTCCCAACTGTATCTGACCTGTTCGATCCGGTGTTTTCCTTCGGCATAAGGGGCACTGGCTCCACGAAGCTCCCTGATTTTTTTCAAAACGTAGTTGTTGTTGAGAACCGCCACCCTTGCCGCCTCCTTCAAACCTTCAGCCCCCAAGTTCACGATCCAGGCGTAGGCCCTTAGAACAACCGAAAAATTCCCCAAAAACCCTCGGATTTTTCCGATGGACTGGGGGAGATCATAGTTCAAAATATATTTATCTTCCTTGGATTCGACAATCGGTACGGGCAAATAGCTCTTCAGACGCTCCGTTACCCCTAGAGCACCGACAGCCGGCCCTCCGCAGCCATGCGGCGAAGAAAACGTTTTGTGCAAATTGAAGAAACAGAGGTCAAAATCAGCGTCCCTGGCCCTCGTCATACCCAGGATTCCATTGGCATTGGCCTGATCGTACCCACAAAGCCCCCCGGCTTCATGGACGATTCGCGTGAATGTGTCGATATCAGGATTGAATATGCCCGTGTCCTCCGGATTCGTGATCAACAATCCTGCAGTCCTTTCAGATACGGCTTTTTTCAGGGCGTCCACTTCGGGATATCCATCCTCGTTAGGATAGAGCGTGACAATTCTATAACCCTTGACAGCCGCTGCCGCCGCATCCGATGGATGGGAAAAGATGGTGGTTATGATCTCATCCCTTTTCGCGGCCTCTCCTCTCGCCTCGTGGCAGGCTTGGATGACCGAAGCCATGGCCAGGATAGCCGCTGACCCGCCCCCGGCCTGGAAGCTGAATTGATCCATACCGGATATTTCCCTGAGAAAACAATCCAGCTTGTAGACAATCTCCAAAGCTCCCTGAACCGTATCTTCATCCTGGAATGGGTGGAGGGCCGTGACTTCCGGCATCCGGGCTAATACTTCGTGTATTTTGGGGCTGTATTTCATGGTGCAGGTCCCCTGCCCGATATCCACGTTGATATCTGCTCCCAGACACTGCTGCGACAGCCGGAGAAAGTGCTTCAGCACGCGCATCTGGGAAACCTCAGGGAGTGCGGGAGGCTTTTTTCTCCTCATCTTTTCCGGTAAACAGGAGGTGCCATCCCCCACTTGATTGACGATCGCCTCTTCTGCTTGCGGCACGAGTAGTCCCCGCTCCCCTTCTCTGTGGAGTTCGAAAATGACGGGCTCGTCCCATTTAGCCTGATGAAAATTGCGCGGATAGCTCCTGTCTTTTTGGGGCTTTGCGTTCATTGCGTGTGTCCTTTCTCTTTTTTGGTGCCCACAATCTCGTCCAAGGCTGATACCAACCGGTCGATATCCTCCTTGGTGTGGATTTCTGTGACACAATAGAGCGCACATGCGCCCAGGTCCGGAAACTCTTGAGTGAGATCTTTTCCCCCGAAAATTCCCTTCTGGCGGAGCGCAGTGTTGATCTCCGATACGGACAGGCCTGTCGCGCTGAAATCGACAACAAATTCCTTGAAATGCGCCCCGTTGAAGCGGGGCACTTTGATCCTGTCTATTTCTGCCAATTTTTGTTGGGCATACTGACACTTTTGCAGGATGGTCTTTCCCAGTTCTTGAATCCCGCTGGAGCCCAGCAGAGACAAATACACAGCCGCTGTAATTCCCCATAGGGCCGTATGGGTGCCCACAAATTCTTTGCCGTGTTCCCGTTCGGCAAAGGAGGTCCTTTCATAGGCGACATCGCCGAAGCCCCACTCCCCTTGCTCGGATGTCCCGGTGATGCCAAAAAGACGGGACGGATACTCCATGACGTAGCGTGCCTCATCCCGGGTGGCAATGAACCCAGCCTGGCCACTGCCGTAACTCATGTGCATGCCCAAGGGTTGGATATCTCCACAGACGATATCCGCCCCATAGTGACTGGGAGGCTCACAAACGCCCAGGGAAATGGGATCAACCCCGACCAGGCTCAGAGCACCGTTTGCATGAGCTAGGGAAGAAATATCGGCCCCTTGAGATTCTAAAAATCCAAAAAAAGATGGGTTTTCAAAGTAGACTGCCGCTGTTTTGTTGGATATCTTCGCTTTCAAATCTGCCATATCCATAAGCCCTGTCTCTGGAACATGTGTCACATATTCCACCCTCATGACCGGATGGCAGTAGTTCCGTATGGCCGCAAGTCTCTCCGGCGACAGAGTGTCTGCACAGAGCACCTCTTCCCGGCCTGTGATGCGTTCAGCCATCCTGATGGCCGTCGCCGCAGCCTGGCACCAATCATAAGTGGGGACATTGACCACATCCATGTCGAGGAGCTCGGCCATCAAACTCTGGTACTCGAAAAGGGCCTGGAAACGGCCGTGGTCTTCGTAGGGTTCACCCGCATAGGCGGTTAAAAATTCAGCCCTTTGGTTGATTTCATCACAGATGGCAGGCACATAGTGGTGCCAGCAGCCGCCTCCTAAAAAACTGATGTGCGTGGCACACGTCAGATTTTTTGAAAGGATGTGATGAATATGGCGTTTAAGCTCCAACTCCGGCAGTATGGGATCGGGTAAATTCAGTTTCCCTTTGAACCTCAAACGATCGGGAATGTCTTCGTAGAGCTCTGCGATGTCCTCGATCCCGAGGTCTGCCAGCATTTGCGATTTCACATGAGGGACAGAATTCGGTATGTAGGGATGGGTAATTTTGTGTTTCTCGCTCATCATGCATCTCCTATAGCTCGTATTAATTTAATCCGGAAAATCACTCTTTCCAGTCAAGTCGTCGAGTCCGGTTTTATCCGATGCGGCCCTTATATTATGCCAGGCCACCACCATCCACGGCAAGAACAGAACCTGTGGTCCAGGACGACATATCCGAAGCCAGGAAGAGAACAGCATTGGCGATGTCCTCGGGATGTCCCAGTCTATTCAGAGGCCTGTCTGCCGCTTGTTTGAAAAAATCTCCCCTGCTAACACCCAATTGGACCGCCTCCCCTTTCAGGAGTTCTGTATCCGTGTCTCCCGGGCAGATGCAATTGACCCTGATGCCGTCTCGCCCATGATCGATGGCCATCGCCCGAGTGAGGTTCACAACACCGCCCTTGGCTGCACAGTAGGCCGCCGCTTTTTCTCCCCCTTTGAGCCCCCAACCGGAACCCGTGTTGATAATACTTCCACCGCCGCTTTTCACCATCTCAGGGATGACTCTACGCGATAGGAGAAAAATGCCCTTCAGGTTCACATCGAGGACCGCATTCCATTCGTCTTCGCTCGTTTCTACGATGGTTTTTCGCCAAATGATACCGGCGTTGTTGACAAGAATATCCAGTCTAGCGAATTCCTTGTGGATGCGTTCCACGGTTGTGCGGCAGTCCGCATCAGAGGTCACATCACAGGCGTAAAATCTGGCTTCAGCTCCGTCCCGCTGGATTCTCTGGACGGTTTCCTTGCCCCCGGAATGATCGATGTCCAGGACCGCAAGAGTCGCGCCGGCCTGGGCCAGCCGAAGGGCCGAAGCTCTTCCAATACCCGAGGCTCCCCCGGTGACCATAGCTACTCTGCCCTCCAGAGAAATAAGTTTGACAGCCTCATTATCGATTCTCATGCTGTTTCCTCCTATTCTAAAAGCCATTGCGAAGCATATCCATATCCGTGATGATCAGTTTGACGAATGATCTGAATGGTGACTTCCGAAAACACGCCCATTTTCCATCTTCTATGAAAATTGGATCGGTTTTTGGACTCGGCTTTCCTTCCACTTTGGAGAAAGGAACCATCCCCGCCTCGCGCCTTCAAACGGTTTGTGTCTTCACACATCCTGATCAATCTATCAAGCACTTCGGTCTCAGTGCCATCACAGAAATGAAAATATCATAAGGCCGATGGCTATGCTGGATTAAAGCTCAGTCCTTGTGATACAGCCCTGCCGTTTCTCCTCCATCAATCGGGATGGCCTGTCCCGTGATAAAAGATGACTGGTCTGAAGCCAAAAAAGCAAACAGGGCGGCCACTTCCTCTGGCCTGGCCTGTCTTCCCAGGGGTATGCCCTTGTCGAGTTTGTCCAATGCCTCGGCCGAATACTCCGCTTTTTGCATCTCGGTCAGGACATAGCCGGGACACACGGCATTCACCCTGAGCCAAGGCGCAAACTCCAGAGCCAGTGTTTTGGCCAGAACGACCACCCCTGCCTTGGAGGCATTGTAATCAGCATAAAAAGGATGGCCTTCAAGTCCGTTTGTCGATCCCATAAAGAGCACCACGCCCGAATTCTGTCGCTGCATTCTCTTTATCGCCTCACGGGCACAGAGAAAAGCACCGGTCAGGTTCACACGGAGGACTTCAGTCCACTGCTCAAAATCAAGATCCAAAAAAGTGCTGCGATAGCTTATGCCGGCATTGGCTACGAGCACATCAATTCCGCCGATCTGGTTATCCATCCACTCAAATGACTGTTCAACTTGTTCGGGTTGACTGACGTCCGCCTGTATCCCCCCGAAAAAATCAGGATTGTTGTGCAAGGCCGTATCGAGAAGCTCCCTGTTCCAATCCAGAATAGCGACTTTCGCTCCTTCGTCAGCGAACGTCCTGGCTGTAGCCAAACCGATTCCTCTGGCAGCACCCGTAACCATGACTCTCTTTCCGGCCAGGTCTTCGTAGTGTCCCATGGAGTTCTCCTTTTCGGCAATCAGATCAATAAATCACAGATTTTATCAATATAGTACAAACGCCACGCTTGAGCAATCTCCCCCAAAAAAAAATTGTCAACTTCGTTGCGGAAAAAGATAAAGACTTTCCATTTCAGTGAGCTTGTGTCCAAAGGGATATGCAAGGCAATTCAACCTCAAGAGGAGAAGACATGGTTTGCTCTACCCGACAAGTTAAATCACAGGCCGTTTGCGCCGCATGGGGTGGGTTTGAGGGGTTTTCAGCGAAAATGGCCTGTGATTTGATTCAATCATTCTTCCAATAAGAAGATTGTTCGTTAATACGCTGCGTTTTGACAACCCTAAGGCCAGGGGCTATCATGATATGTGGGCTCAAACATGGACGAACTGAACACGGAACACGTCGAGAGCTTTCATTTCCGGGACTTGAATCCTCACCTGCTCATCGGAACGACCAGTGACAGGTATGCCGGTTGGATCGGCCAGATCTATACAGCGGAAAAGTACGAGGAACGGATTAGGACACGCACAAGCAGGATCGGTGGTCATCTTTTCGCAGAGGAGGTTTTGCCTGTTGACAGTGTCGAGGAGTACTTCGCGCATTTTCCTGTTCTGGAGATCGATTTCACTTTTTACAGGACTCTCCTTGATAGTTCAGGGAATCCAACCTCAAACTTTCATGTTCTGCGAAACTACCGCCGGTATATGAATGACACCGATAAGCTCATCCTCAAAGTTCCCCAAGTCATTTTTGCCAAAAAGATTCGCAAGGGAAAGACCTATGTTGACAATGATGACTATTTGAACAAGAACCTTTTTATCCGGAGTTTTTATGAACCAGCCGTCTCTATCCTCGGAAAATCTTTAGCGGGCCTAGTGTTCGAGCAGGAATATCAGCGGAAAGACGTGGAATCAACCGCTGAAGGGCTGGCCTCAGAATTAAACGATTTTTTCGGCGCACTGCCCATGGATAACCGCTATCACGTCGAGATCAGGACAGGCCGGCTCCTTTCACCACCGCTGTTTAAAGTTCTGGAAGACAATGGCGTCGGGCTGGTTCTGTCCCACTGGACCTGGTTGCCTTCACTATCCGACCAATTCACCCGGTCGAATGGCGCACCCTTCAACAGCGGAAATTCGCTCGTGGTCCGCCTTCTCACACCCCGTGGGAAGTCATATGCAGAGACCTATGCGGCAGCCCATCCCTTCGAGAATCTGGTTGAGGGGATGCTCCACCAAAATACTGTCCAGGATACCGTAACCGTGGTGAGGGCCGCTCTTCGAGATGGCAGATGGGTCTATCTTCTCGTCAACAACCGATCCGGCGGCAATGCCCCCTTAGTGGCTGTCGAAATTATCAAACATTGGGACCGGCCCGTTTTTCATGATTGAGCAGCCAGACTTTCCGCCATATTCCTCCACCGAATCCGACAAGATTACCTCCGGACCCGATGACACGATGGCAGGGTATGATGATGCTTATATTGTTCCTTCCTGTCGCGCCCCCGACAGCCCTGACTCCTTTGTCATTGCCGATGCCCACAGCCACATCTTTATAAGAAACCGTTTGACCGTAGGGGATCTTTAATAGACGCTTCCACACCTTTTTCTGAAAATCTGTCCCATCCAAAAGGAATTTCAGAGAAAATTCCGTCCTTTTTCCTTGAAAGTACTCGTCCAGCTGGTTACGGCATTCTTTCAGAATATCAGGCAGACCACGATCGACAGTCTTTTTCTCATCCGTGAAATTGACACCTGTTATCGCATCGGACGTCCCGGTGATTTCCAACAATCCAATTTTTGAATTGTAGTATGTTCTGTATGTTTGCATCTGACCTGCTCCCCAAATCGTTTCACTCCATCTTATGTTGAATGACCAAAGAAAGCAATAAAGAAAATTCCAAATTTCTTTGAGAACCAGTGATCAACGCCCAGCTCCATGGATTGGATATTCGGCAACGACGATAGCTAAGGCTCCCCATTCCACATCATATCTTTTAATCTCGATCAAGTCATGTTTTTGAACAATCGCCTTCAACCCTCCCGCTCTTAAAAACTGTCGGTTATTCCGGAAGTGATCGCCCCCTCCCAACCTTTCGATAATATAGACAAACACTGAGCCAGCCCGCGATTTTATGCTCCAAGGCTGCTCAAAATCCACGAGAATTATTCGGCCGCCTGGTTTGAGGAGCCTCTTGGCCTCGTTCATGAGTTCGTCACGAACTCGCGGGGACTTATCATGCAGAGAAAAGGAGATGAGAATACCCTTGAAAGAGGCCTCTTTGAAAGGAATAGACGCCGCATCCGCACAGACAAAAGGAATCCTGGGGTACTTGTGCGAAGCGTAAGTCAATCCGGACAAACTGATATCCAGGCCGATCAGCTTTGCCCCTCCTGACTGAAGGAGATGGAGTTGAGTCCCTGTTCCGCAGCAGATATCCAGAACTGGAAACAGATTTCTATGTTTGATGAGCCGTTCGACCTTGCCTTTGACGCCGAGAACGAGTGGCTCAATCAGACAGTCATAGATCCTTCCGGACAGATAGAGGTTGCGCATCAATAAAAAAAACGCTCCTCCCCTTTTCTTGAAAAACGGATTTCCTCATCTTGAAGCAAGGCTTCGCCGTAGATTCGCTTCAGCTTATTTCCCAATCGCTCCCACACATAGTTTTCTTTGACATTTTTTTGTGCGGCTCGTCCCATCTTGAGACGCATTTTCTCATTATTAACAAGCATCTCCAGCGCTTGAACAATATCTTTCTGCATATCTCGGGAAGATCCCGGCGTCACTTTGATTCCCCACTTGTCCTGGATATGCATTCCTCTGCCGCCAAAATCCACACCAACCACCGGCAATCCCGCAGCCATGGCTTCGATGACCCACACGCTTTCATCGCGGCTCACCACAGGGCAGATAAATACGTCGCTGTCCCTCATCTCCTTCCTCATCGACTCCCTCTCGATCGGGGCATGTATACGGATTCTCCCCTGGCGGTCCATGCGCAGGATCTGACGCTCCAAACGATTCTTCTCGGGGCCATTCCCGAAAAGGACAAAGTCGGCCTCAGGATGTGTTTGGATAAAGTGATGAAAAGCTCGGATGATTTCGAAAAATCCACTTTCACGGGTAAGATTGCCAGCACCGATAGCCCGAAAAACATTCCTCTCCCCACCTGATTTCATTTTCGACAGGCTAGAAACAGCATCGATTCCATAAGAGGGGAAAAAATGTATTTTCTTCCGGTCAATTTTAGGGAATTTTTCTACGGTGTCGGGATCGCTGACAAGGATAGCACGGGCATTCTGCGCGCTCTTTTTCCGGGCACGCCGACGCCTTGCCCATCCCTTGACAGTCTGTCCCCAGCTTTTTTTGATGTTCAGGGGATTGGATTCGAAACGGTGCAGACTCTTAGGTATTCCTTCGCCTTCCAACAAAGGCCCCCATATAAACGGAATGGGAAGGGAGGCTCCCAAAAGGCTTGGGAACCACTCCGGACCAAGAGTCAAATGGTGGGCCGCATCAAACTGATATTCGCTGTGGAGAGCTCTGGCCTCCTTGAGCGCCGCCCTTTGCCAAAGGTAATAACAGAGGTATTGTCCGCTGAAGGATCTGCGCAAGAACTTGTTAAATTTAGGGAGGTTGACAAAATGGATTCGGGCTTCAGGCAGAGTGCCCTCGGAGAGGGATTCCAGAATGGGGTCTCTGTATTGATTCGTGGTCATAACCCAAACATCGCAAAATCGAACGAGCTTTTCGACCAGTTTCCAACCCATGTAACCGGACCTGTGGCCAATCCATTTCGATGCTCGAGGATAAAAGGCATAGGCGGATACCAGGACCTTCAGTTTTTCCATTTGCTACACATGGGGCTATTATCACTCTCTCACATAGCCTTAATCGGGGACTATGTTTGTTCAGTCGTCTTTCAAGGATTGGGAAGGTTCAGAATAATAATTCAGGCCGCAAGTGTCAAACAGTAGAATTTACGCATCAACCTCGACTTCAAATCCCTCGCGAATGGGATTTCCCCTAAAAAAGGGCATGAGTTTGACGATTTGCTCCTGGTAGTAGAGGTTCTTTTCATTGGCAATGGCATCTTCTTTGCTATCCCAGAGAGCGAGAGAGTAGCCTTTCCCCGTTTCATGATCGAGGAACATGTAAATTTTTTTAAATCCCTTCTGCGACTTCGCTGCTGGAACAATGCTGTCGTTGTACAACCTCAAGACAGCCTCTATTTTTTCTATATCGAAATGCATTTTTGTCAGTCGTGCATACATGGCTTTGACCTCCTTCAACGAATGCTCTGTCGAGGGCTCGACAAATCAAATATTGTCATGTCATTTGTACAATGCCCTAAGAAAAAATTGCCTATGCCCTTTCTTGTTGCTTATGCCTATAACATAATGCGTAAGCCGAGATTAGTCAAATCATTTGAATCCTTGCGGCCCCAAGGTTTCTTGCCTGTCCACGAACCGATTGATAATGCATGGCGGAGTCTTTATAATCTTACCTCAACGCATCACACAGAAGAGGATTGTGAAAAAAATGAAGTACGATTTTGACAAAGTTATTGAAAGATCAGGAACCAACTCGATGAAATGGGATTCAGCCCGAAGGAGAGTCGGAGTCTCGGATGTGCTGCCGATGTGGGTGGCTGATATGGATTTCATGGCTCCTAAACCGGTCATCGATGCCCTCGGACAAAGGGTTGAGCACGGTGTCTATGGATATGCCGAAAAACCGGAGTCATACTACGAGGCAGTAATTTCCTGGCAGAAAAAAAGATTCAATTGGGATATCAAGAAAGATTGGATTGTCTTCACGCCAGGGGTTGTCACGGCTTTGTGTATGGCTATACAGACTTTCACTCTCCCCGGCGACAAGGTGATCATCCAACCTCCTGTCTACTATCCTTTTTTCGAGATCATCCAGGATAACAACAGAACCGTTCTCAATAATCCGCTGAAAATCGAAGACAACCGGTATGTCATGGATTTGGGACATCTGGAAAATGTCATTGATGAAAAAACAAAAGTGATGATCCTCTGCAGTCCCCACAACCCTGCAGGACGCGTCTGGTCCAAGAAAGAATTGGCAGAAGTGAGTCAATTCTGCCAGAAGAATAGTATCATTCTCCTATCCGATGAGATTCACGCCGACCTGACCATGAAAGGACATCAACACATTCCCACCGCAACCCTTTCCCGAGAAACAGACAATTTCGTTATCACCTGCAATGCCCCCACCAAAACATTCAACTTGGCTGGTCTGGAAGTGGCCTATGCGATTATACCAGACGAAAAGCTTCGTCATCTTTTCAAAAAAACTCTACGCCAAACAGGGCTTATGCTCTCCAATATGTTTGGAATCGTGGCACTCGAGGCCGCCTACAATCATGGTGAGGAATGGCTGGCTCAGCTCCTGGACTACCTGCAAGGCAATTTTGAATTCGTGCTCGCCTTTATCAAAGACAACATGCCTCGCGTCAATGTTTTTCCCCTTGAAGGGACATATCTTGTTTGGCTGGATTTTCGAAGCTACAATCTCACGGATAAAATATTGAAGGATGTCTTGTTGCATGAAGCCAAAGTGTGGCTCGTGGATGGCCCGCGTTTTGGCCCGGGCGGCGAGGGCTTCCAGCGGCTAAACATCGGCTGCCCGAGAGAAACACTCACAAAAGGCTTAATTCAGATCGCCCAGGCCATGAAAGCTTATGAATGAGAAGAAATGGCTGTCAGGATGGCACGCAGTAGAACGCTTTATTGCATCTGTAGCATTTCCAGATGACGACTTCGGCTTTGCAAGCAGGGTCATCGACATTCGTTTTCTTGTCTGTTTTCAGCACAAAATCCGAGTCGCAATGCGGGCACTTGCCGTTTTCAGATCTAAGCAGTTCTTTTCTTCCCATTTTAGTCCTCTGGTGTTTTCTCCACCTTATGGCCATAAAGGTGCTCGAGAAGTGCCATAACTCGGTCGGGCGGGGTATCGACAAACTCAACCCCCACTTCAAAGACCTCGTTTCCATACAACTGTTTGATCCACTTCACTTTGCCGATAACGCTGACCAACCTGTGGCTCTTTGCCAGAGCCATCTCTATTTTCAACAGGGTGTTGATTGGCAAATCAGCATCGGTTTGGATTTTTACTCCGCTCATTGAGATATCCTTGGTCAACGCATAAATGTTGCCGGTCACATCCTGAGTTTTATTTTTAGAGACGACAGAAATCGTGACTTTGTTCTCTTCGTCCTTCCGTTTTTCCCTTCGCTTTTCTTGTGCTTCTGACACGCCGATTCCTCCCTTACTGGATGGCCACCGCTTGCCTATCTTTAGAAGAGCCCACTTTATTCGATATACCCTTTAAGACCCCATTTCGCACATTTCTTTATAGCACGTTGCTCATTGTCTTTCAATAGGCAAAACGAGACAAGTGGGACCTCCACTGCCTTTACGAAACTCTGAAAGATCTATGGGGTGAACTCGAATGCCTCTTTCTCCCAGTATTTCGATGGCTTCCTGATTTTCGGCTGCATTGGCAATCACTTCATCTCCGGAAAGACATATGACATTTCCGGTCGAAGGCCCGCGATGGGGAACGCTCACGACATCAAATCCTTTAAAAAAGCTGTCAGGGAAGACATCCTGGCAGCAGAGGATCCTTTCGGGACCTATGAGACTCATGGCGCCTCCCAGATGGAGGTAGCATTCCTTGATTGACATTGTCCGGATCTCGTATCCCATCTTTGTCAGCAAGACCGAGACCTGCTTCACACCTTCTGTGTTGGTCCTTCGTGTATGACCGATAAAGGCAACATTGCCAGCGAGAATGAGATCTCCGCCTTCAACGGTCCCTGGTGGTCTTATCTCCCCCACGCAGGATTCACCCATCGATCTTAAGATTTTCGCCATCCACTTGCCCTCACCCCTCCGGGCCGGCAAACCCAGACGCAACTTGATGTAACCCCGGGGCGTGGAAACCGATGCATCACGCGTAAAAACAGAATTGGGGTGGCCTTTGAGTTCTGGGACATCGATCATGTCAGCCCCAAATTGAGCCAATACGGCTTTCAATGCCTCATGCTGTTTTTTTGTTTTGTCTCGGTCGGCGATTTCTGTAATGTTATGAGCCTTTAGATTGTCGACGGAAAAATATTCTTGCTTCGGCGAGCACACCAAAACTTTGGTCAATCGGTCACCTTCACTCTGCAACATCGTGTTTCGAGCCTCCTTTGTATTTGATAAGATCCTGTTCACACAGATCGAGTTTGCTTTTCCATATATAGAATACAGGAATTCCCAGGGCTGTGAACGCCAAGCCGATGAGCGATTCAACCGGTCTTTCCACAAGGGCGTTCATCAAAACTCCTGACAGAGCCACGATAAAAACAAGCGGCACGACTGGATATCCCCAGGTTTTATAGGGACGAGGAAGGGAGGGATTTTTTCTCCTGAGCGTGAACACAGCTGCAGCGGCAATGACCCAAAACAGAACTCCGATAAACATAGCATAGGTAAACAATTGCTCGAATGTGCCTGTCAGGGCCAGCACACTGGACCAGAGCGCTTGAATGAGAATGGCACAGGCTGGCGTCTGGAATTTTGGGTGCAGTTTGCCGACACGCTGAAAAAAAAGCTTGTCTTTGGCCATGGCATAATAGACGCGGGCGCCGGCGAAGATGGCTCCATTCAGGGCGCCCAGGATCGCGATAATGACGGCAGCGGAAATAAGCTTGGCTGCCGACGCGCCAAAAAGGGATGTGGCTGATATTTCGGCAATACGGACAATCCCGGACATTTTCTCCACGGGGAAGGCTAAAAGATAGACGATGTTCATGAGGAGATAGAGGATGCTGATGCCGACAGTTCCGAGGAGCAAAGCCAAAGGAAGATTTCGCTTCGGATTCCTTATTTCACCGGCCACATAATTGATGTTGTTCCAGCCGTCAAAAGCCCAGGAAATGGCTATGAGAGCAATACCAAATCCGACAAGAATCTGGGAGAAATCCATCCCGACCGGAGTCAGCTCGAGATCGATCGGATTCCCGGCACCAACAGCCAGGCCAAAGACAATAATGAGGAGAATGGTCGCAATTTTGGTGACAGTGAACACATTTTGAACAGATTTCCCGAAACTCACGCCGATGTAGTTGAAGGCCGAGAAAAGCAAGATGACGACCACAGCAACGACTTGGCCGGCTGAAAGACTTAAAGACAGCCCCATGTTTCCTACGGATACATTCGTTGCAAAAAGGATTTTCTGGATGGACAAAGAGGGTACAAAGTAGCCAAGATAGACGGCAAAAGCAACGCCCAGAGCAGCTATGGCTCCTGTCATATTGACAAGAAAAAGCTTCCACCCGAAGAGGAAACCAAAAAGAGGGCCATAGGCTTCCCTTAGGTAGACATATTGTCCCCCCGCATCCGGCATGGCAGCGCCCAGCTCAGCATAGGTCAACGCACCGGCCAAAATGAGAAGACCGCCAACCAACCAGGCCAGCACAATTAATCCGGCAGAGGGAATAGACTTGGCCATTATGCCGGTGGTAAGGAAAATTCCAGAGCCGATGACGATGCCCATCATCATCATGGTGGAATCGAACAACCCCAGCTTTCGCTCGAGTCCTTGTGGTGATGGGAGTGATGAATCTGATTTGGTCATGAGCCTGACAAAGAGCTTATAAAAGCCAGATTGCCCGGTCAAGCCCTAGTTTAAAGCTGCATTTCTCTAGTCTCTAGCAGATGCCACCTTTCCGTTCTCGCTCAAAGCAGGAAAAGATGGCGTAACGGCGCCTTTCACTTTTTGACGTAGTCTGATCCTTTGGTCTTCAATGTAATACTGCCGATTCCCGCATCAATGCTGATTTTTATCGCCGTTTGGGATTTCCCATAGGCCTCGTTTGTGTACACGCCTCCATCTTTGTGCAAGCCGCGGGCATGGACGGAACCGATGCCTTTATCGACATCAACCCTCACCCCGATATGTTCGGGAAGATAGAATGTGGCACTGCCAACGCCGCCATCGACATCCACTCTCAAGTCTTCCTGCCTGTCACCACTGATATCGACTCTCAATTCACCCACGCCCATATCGATGTCCAGGGATTCCAGCTGCAATTGCCTCAAGTCCAGGTCTCCCTCACCGGCGCCAAAATCAATCTTGATCCCGATGGGCACATCCTCACTCAAGCTGATATCCCACTTATTCTTTGTCGACCCCATAGGAACGCCCCGGCTATGGCCCTGACGTATCTTTAAAAGGCCCTTTCGCCCCAGGACTTCATACCTGACTCGGGGTTTCCACTTGTCCACATTGTAGGCAAATGTGGCATCCATCAATTCTCTCGCGCCGCCATGAATGTCCAGCTCTCCGGCACCCATATCGACCTCCAAAACCACTGTTTCCGCTCCACCCAATTCAACGATCTTTGAGTCAACCTCCATATCACCCACTTCGACACAGGATATGGAGCCACTCAGAAAAAGCAGTATCACAAGAATGGTCATAGTCTTTGGCGTAAGCATCTTTGCCTCCTCATTCCTATATACGGAATACACTCCGGATCCGTTCATTCGAATGAGTATTTTGAGGCAGTTTTTTTGCCGGTTTATTTCAGATTACGGAACAAATCGCTTGACAATGCACTGTATATGTTTCAGAATACGGGAATAATGGAGGATACAGACGATGACTCGACTGCTTTCCCGTTCTGAAGAACTGGTTTTGCTGGCTGTTTGGAAGCTACAAGAGGAAGCCTATTGTGTGCCCATCCGGGAGCATTTGATCAAAATGACACAAAAATCCTGGTCCTTTGGCTCTGTCTACGATCCGCTGGAACGGCTGGAACGAAAAAAGCTTCTGCGGTCACACCTGACCGAACCCACCAGGGAAAGAGGCGGCCGGAGCAAAAGAATATATCAGCTCACCAGAGAGGGGCATAAGGCTCTGGAGGAATTGCGGCGTATCCAGGAGGCGATGTGGGCCGGAGTTCCAGATCTTGAACCTGAAGTTTAAACATGACAAATAGAGACGCCAAGCCTCCTCCCTCTTCAGCCCAGCGGCTGCTCAAGCTGATCCATGAGGACAACGGGGATTTCACGCACCTCGGTGATTTTGCAGAAGTTTTTCAAGCGAAAGTGACCGAGAAGGGTAGATTCCAAGCCTGCCTCTGGTACTGGATGCAGATCATCCGCTCTGCCCCCGGATTCATCCGCAACAGACTCTACTGGAGTTTTTCTCTGTTGAAAAATTATGTGAAGATTGCCTTACGAAATGTGTTCAAAAGCAAAGGATTTTCATTCATCAACTTATCCGGTCTAGTCGTGGGATTGGTCTGTTTTATTCTTATTCTGGTCTATGTCCAATTCGAGCGGAGTTACGACCGGTTTCACGAAAAATGCGATAATTTGTTCCGCCTGATCTACAGTGACAGCACCGCTGAATCCGATGTTATCCAATATTCCAAAGACAATCCGGATGTCATGGTTCCCCTTCTCCAGGAAGACTTTCCTGAAATCGTGAGAGCCACCCGATATCTTGATTTCCTTTCAAAAAGCACGATCCTCCAATATGGCAATAAAATTTTTATCCAAGACGGACTGTACACTGACACAAATTTCCTTGAGATGTTTTCCTTCCCTCTCATCGAAGGTCACAGGGAACGAGCTCTGGATGATCCCAACTCGATAATCATCTCTCAAACTTTGGCCCAAAAACTATTTGGCAATGAGGATCCCTTGGGCAAGATCCTCATTCACCGCGATCGGCGAAAAAAACACGAGGTCAAAATCACGGGAATTATCGAAGATCCCCCACTCAACTCTCATCTTCACTTCGATTTTCTTCTCTCCGTTCAAAGCTTGATCTCTGAGAAAGCCTATGCCTATATGTTCAACACTTGGGACGTGGGCAATTTCACCATCTATGTCGAAACCCGATTTCCACAGGATAAGATAGTGATCGAAGAGAAGTTTCCAGCTTTCACAGCACGACACATGGGGATCTCTGAGGAAGAGGCGAAACAGACATTCCAGATTGTCCTTCAGCCTGTCGCGGATATCCATCTCAAATCACGCATTCGCGGAGAGCTCTCTACGAACTACGAAATGACATATGTCTATCTCTTTTCCTCTTTCGCATTCATCATCCTGTTGATCGCCTGTATCAACCACATGAACCTGACCACAGCCAGGACATCGACAAGAGCTCAAGAGATCGGCATCCGTAAAGTTGTGGGAGCCAACCGGACACAACTCATCCTGCAATTCCTCGGAGAATCCTTTCTCACCGCTGTAATCGCGACAGTGATCTCCTTGTTGCTGGCTGGCTTTCTTCTGACAAAGTTCAATCACCTCATTGGAACACCACTCGAAATTAAGGACTTGAAAAACACGGGTCTTCTTTTTTGGATAGTGGGAACCACATTTGGGGTTGGGATTGCTTCTGGTCTCTATCCGGCATTCGTTCTATCGGCATTCCAGCCCTCTCATGTCCTCAAGGAGAAATCCAATTCGAGGAAAGGCAGAACTGTTCTCCGAAATGCGTTGGTAGTGACCCAATTCACAGCTTCCATCATCCTGATTATTGGTACTCTCATCATTTACAACCAACTCCAATTTATCAAAAAGTCACAATTGGGTTATGACCGGGAGCATGTCGTTGTCATCCCCATTCGGGAACCAGGTACCCGGCACAGGGCCAAGGCCATAAAGAACGAGCTCCTCAATCATCCTGAAATTGCAGGCGTATCCTTAACCAGTGGCCTTCCTCTGGATATCCGCAGCCGCCTGCTGAATGTCAAACTCAAAAATAACAATGGTGATACGGTCAAAACGGAATTCAGATTCGATTATATCGATGAGGATTTCTTGGATGTTTTTAAAATCGAAATGGATCAAGGCAGAAACTTTATGGAATCCCTGGGAGGAAATCCCCAGGGTGTTCTCATCAATGAGACTTTCGTCAAGCACATGGGTTGGAGCGAACCGCTTGGCAAAATGATTCCCGCGATGAAAGACGATCTCCCCGTAATAGGAGTGATCAGAGATTTCAATTTTTCGACCTTCCATCAAAGCATCGAACCGATGGTTCTTTACTACTCCCGACTTGGGAGTAATATTGCTGTTCGCACAAATCCGGGAGACGTTTCAGCGAATATCACGCTGGTTCGTAGAGTGTTTGAAAAACACACCAAGAGTCAACCCTTTGACTACTACTTTCTGGATGACCGCTTTGATTCGCTTTACAAAAAAGAACAAAGAACTGCCGAGCTATTCGGCCTTTTTGCGCTCATAGGAATTTGCATAGCCTGTTTAGGACTTTTGGGATTAGCATCCTTTTCTGTCGAACGACGAACCAAAGAAGTCGGAATACGCAAGGTGTTGGGGGCATCGATTCCCCAAATCTTCGGACTCTTGACCAAAGAATTTTTCCGCCTGATTGCCCTGGCCAACATCATCGCCTGGCCGGTGGCCTACCTTGCCATGAGCACCTGGCTCCAAAACTTTGCTTACCGCATCAGCATAAAGGTCTGGTTATTCTTAATAGCCTTTGGATTCGCCCTCGGGCTAGCCTTTTTTATCGTCGCCACCCAAACCCTCAAAGCCGCGTTGGCCGATCCCGTCAACACCTTAAGGTATGAATAAATCCTTCTCATGATGTGGAATCCATTCAGCAGAAATGCTTTTGTCCAATTTGACCGTTCCTGTGAAAACAAGAACCATTCGTATCAAAGATGAGAGAGCCTTTACAGTTTTCTTGAGGAAAACGCTCATTCTTGTGGCGTGCTTTTCTTCACAAAAACATGGATGCCATATATCTTTAAATATTCAAGAGTGCCTGCCGTTAAAAAGAAAACAGCTATGAGACGTTGCATTGTCATGATATTCTCATAGCCTGTGTAGTCGATAAAAAACATAAGAACACAGGCCACGAGCAAAATTACCCCGTATATCTTCTGGGCGACAGGACCCCAGCCCCATCGAGTATATTTGGAGAGTGAAAGCCCAACCCAAGCACCTCCCCACCCGATCACCATTCCAGCCAGCACATCGAGTGGCCAATGAACACCCACCACGATCCGCGACATGGCAATAACAGAACCGCCTCCAATCAAAAGGCATCTCAACCAAGCCCTTTGGGATGTAAAGGAAAAGACTCCAGCGAGAATAAAGATCATAGCTGCATGACCGCTGGGGAATGAGTGCTGCCCCCAATCCGGACCGATGAGGTTGAAAGCACTGGCCGGCAGGATCTGAGGTGGTCGCGGGACATCGACCAGCCGTTTTAAACCTTGACCGAAGAGAGTAAAGAGTATGGTTGCCAATAGAACGGCCCAAATGATCCGGGGTCGTCTTTGAATCCAGGGCAGAAGAATAACAAATGATACCAGCCCATCGGAAAAAAAAGTGAGGATGGCCCAGATCATTCCGCCTGTGTATTCGGACAGCGTATTGATGCGCAAGAAAACAGTTGTGTTCGAGTCTGTCCAGTACACGAAAGCCATAAGGCTGAGACAGAGAAGGAGAAAACTCCAAAGCCAGACAGGATGGGCTTGAAGGACTTTTTCAGCAGGACTCTTTGACATCCCGCTAAGGATACTAAATTAAGCGCTCTATGTCATTCCAAAAAGACAAAAGCATATCCATCAATCCATGGCAATCCGTTATGCCCATTGTTTAAATTCCGTGTGTTTTTCTGGGATCACCAATCCGATCTCAGAAGCTGTCACTCATATCAGATATGGAAGGGCTTTCAATTATGTCCAATCAGTCTATCTTCTCAAACTGAAGGAATTCTACAGGAGCCCCGTTGTCGACGATAAAGGCCACGGTGACACCTTGAGATGGAGAATTCGGTTCAATCAGAATCTCTTTGCCGTCAATTTCTGCGGCAAGGTCATCGACTTCGAAGGCCACGTGAGGCACGGTTTTCACCAGCACAGGCAAAGGGCTGTCCTGTTCGAACCTCATCCATTCCACGCCGTATGGGCTCGAGTCGTAACCGGAAACATGCACCTTGAAATCTTGGAGGAAGGTCTCCCCTTCTCTGACTTCAGAGGTGGGAATGCCAAAATGGTGATACCGTCTCATCTATCCAGCCCTTCGCTCAATCAACGATGAACACTTTGGCCCCTTTATCTGTATGAGCCAGATGGGGATTTGCCTCATCGTCAGCAGCCTGAAAACTCGTTCCAGGGGTCATCCGGTGGACCTGTCCATCCTTTAACTCAATTGTCAGTTCCCCCTCCAACACGAGCAGGACATGTCCCCTCGGACACCAGTGGTCGGATCGAAATCCAGGGGAGTATTCAACGATACGCACCCTAATATTTCCCTGCTCAAAAACTCGCCAGAACGAAGTGCCCGTTTCCCCCTTGTATTCCTCAGCCGGCATCTCGCTCCAATTTGTGACCGTAAAAGGTATATTCGTTATATCCATGAGGCCTCCTTAATCTTTTCATATTCGGCAGATCGACCGATTCAGTCTCTGTTTTTGACTTTGACAAGCAAGACATCATAGGATCCCGAGCCAAAAGAAGCCGTATGACCAAGAACAATGATATCTCCAGATTGATTCACAATCAAGGAACTTGCCCAATCGGACTGAATACCTCCGCATGTTTTTTGCCATAACAGCCCCCCTTCTGAATGCAGCTTGGCCCACCGAACGTCTTTGCTTAGAGTTCCGTTCCAGCGAAGTGAGTTTTAAGCATTTGAGCTACTCCTTTGTCTCTGGTCTGAGGTCTTCAATAATTCGTGCATCAACCCAATAAATGTCTGAACTTCCGTTTTGCGGACCCGCATGGATATGCTGGATTCGGCTCCACGTAACCTTCGCCATGGCGAAAAATTCTGGACTTCTCCTTGCCGAGGAAAAAAAGAAATATTCGCCGTCAGGAGAGACATAAGGCGAAAGCGCACGATCTCCGGTCATGTTGATTTCTTGTCCTAAGTTGATGCCTTCGCTCCAAGTATCGTCCGCTCTGTGGAAAAAAACATAGTAGTCAGGGAAACCAGGTGTGACGCAATCCTCCCGCCCTTCCACACAAGCGATGAGATAGCTTTCATCAGGAGAAATACAGGCATTGTAGGGACTGCCATACCCGTTAATTTGCCCGGGCAAAGGCTCAGGTTCCTGATAGGCCCCGTCGAGATTTCGAGAACGCATGATACGGACAGTCCTGTCCTCTGGCACGGATCGCGTGAAATAGAGGGTTCCATCAGAAGTGAGGGATGGGAAATACTCTTCGTTTGGCGTGTTTACGGGAAAACCCAGGTCTTGCGGTTCTCCCCAGCCTCCATCCTCTGTGCGATGGACCATCCAGATATTCTGATGGCCCCAACCCGGTTTGGCCTTTTCTCCTGAAGGAGGAAGCGTGGAAAGAAAAAAAAGGCGTTCTCCGTCAGGAGAGAAGCACGGCTCGAAATAATGAAAATCCGGGTTTGTGGCAAAGGGTGCAACCTCCGGTTCTGTCCAAGAATCATGGGTTATTCGCGTCATCATGATCGTCGCCTGCCCGCCAATTATGAGGCCGTAGAACAGTTCCTTTCCGTCTGATCTTAGAGCTAGATCCCGCTCATACAAGCCTGTGGATATCAAGCCCGGAGCAAAAAGCTCTGGCTTCATTCCCGGTGGGGATTGGCCGAGGTAGTCACCTTTCAGAATCGGAAAGCTATTTTTTTGCATGCACTGGAGAAAAAAAACCACAAAGACTAGACACAAAATAACGAACAGGACTATGGGTTTATTCAACTGGAATCTCTTTTTGAATATCTGTGGATAATGTAAATGCTGTGCTGGGAAAGAAACGTTTCGATCCGATCGAGTTCAAAGACACTTTCTTCTATCTTCTGGAGGACTTCTTTCCGAGTCAAGAAATGGGAGGTGCCGTACTCGAGCTTGGCCGGATCCCTGTCAATGATCACAACCGGGGCTCTGGGTTTAAGGCTCTCCGCAAGATTATTGAGAAGTGCGACGGGATCGGTCAGGTCGTGAAAGGCATTGACGATGAACACCATGTCCAGACCTTCAGGCAGAAGAGGATCCGTGACCTCCCCAACGATGGTATCGATGTTAGTGATGCCTTCCCGCTCACAACGATTTTTCAAGGATCTCAGCGCACTTCGAGATATATCATTGGCATAAACATGCCCAAGCCTGCCAACACGTCGGGCCAGTTTAAACGTGAAATATCCCGTTCCGGCGCCTACCTCACCTATGATCATGCCAGCTTTCACGCCTGCGACATCCATGACTTTTTCCGGCTGGTGATATTTATCACGGATATCATCAGCCAATCCAAAGCTAATCCAAAGGGCCCCGATAGCGAGCGAAAGAATGCATTTTTTCACTCTAGACATGTTCATCTCTCCTCTCAACATAATGCCAGCCTCTGTAAAAGAAATTGACGGCAATCCCCCCACTGTAAATATTTTTGTGATGCCTCAGTCGCTGGTCCATTAACCGCCGGGGAAAATCCTCTCTCTCGATACGATCAACCTAAAGTGATGCAATTCCTATGCCAATGGCCCGACCATTTTTTTCAGAGAATAACTACTGGGGGGAGAAATCGATCCAAGCAGCGGACAAGGCTTGGCCGGTAATTCTCACCGGATCTCAGGGGATAATCCGAATCAGGGTTAAGAAGGCGAAACGCCACCAAACAAAATGTGGACAACCAAAATATGGGACAAAGAAAATGACAAGGGTCTTATCGGCAGAGTTCAGGATAGCTGCTGAAGATGAATTCAATCCATGTGTCACAATCGAGAAAGGTCAAGAATTCGCCCCAGGATTCCCACTCTTTCAACACTTGTGCTTTCTGGATTTGTTCGAGGTTTTTTCCCGCACACATTTCTTTGAGCACAATATCGATTGTTGTCTGGAGGATCCGGCGATAATCCTTCAACTCCTCCATGGTGAACTCGCGGCCGTGTCCGGCGATGAATGTGGTGTCGCGGGGAAACACATGCTCTATTGTATCGAGAAAATCCATGTACTCCTTCACACGGTTCCCCACAGCAGGAAAGGACTGGGTGAGCAAAAGATCTCCCATATGAATAACACCCGATTTGGAAAAATAGACAAGAAGATCCGCCTTGGAATGAATGTTGGGACAGGGGATAATCTGTATCTTTTCTCCATTGAAATTAAGCGAGTAGTAGACCCCGAAAGACTCGGCCAGCTTGCCTTCCAGGTCGCCATTACCGGGAAAAATAAAACCGTAGGACATGCATTCTTCCAGAATTTCATAGTCGACCATCGTGGCATTTTTTCCGCAAATCCAATTTCCGGAGACATGATCGCCATGGAGATGAGTGTTGATGATATACTCCACTTCACCTTCCCCTAACTTGTGTATCAAGCTGTTCAAAACCTCTGCGGTTTCCTGGAAGCCTGTGTCTACGAGCAGAATTCCATCGGCGCCAACACACACAGCGATGTTCGTACGGAGAGAATAGGGGAAAGTGATTCGATAGAGGTTTTCAGTCAGTGGAACAACTGCCGCCTCTTCGAGTTCATAAACTGAAGCCGTGCTTGAGGCCACGACAACACAGAAAAAAATGATAATCCAAGCTACAAATGATTTCTGCCTGTAGCTCATGGTCTTAAATCCTGAGGACAATCTTATCATTTAAAACCGCAACCCTTTGCGCAGACGATTATTGGTTCATCTCCCAGAGAACATTCATTATGGCCCAACCATCCTTGTATCGTGCGAGATGGAGGTAATCCACATAATCCGGCGATACAATTTTCACACAGGCTGTGTTTTTATAGACATCGAGAACAGTCAATTTAACTTTGTCTTTTTTTTCAGGGCTCTTACCGGCTCCAGCTTTGGTGTATTTCACCATGTCCGCAGCGCCTACATGGCGCATGGCGATTTTTCCTGTGTTTTTGTCCACAAAAATTCCACGTTTCGCCAGATCAGGATGCAAAGCACGCGCCATTCTTTCCGCGTCGCCCTCATACCAGCCTTCAATATAATCCAGAGAAGCTTTTTTTATAGCCTCATAGTCCTTGTCTGTGCTGACATATCCTGAGCCAAAAGCAGTCATGGACAGGATAGAAAAATAGAGAAGAATCAAAGCGATCAAAAACAGAATAGTTTTTTTCATGCCAACCCTCCTAGGAAAGCCGTAGCCGTTCAGACGCTAACCCCATGTGTTCCCCTCGTCAAATCGGCAAAAGAAACATGACAAAAATGAAGATGAGGATAATGCACAGCAATTTCGATGTCGGTATAGACATAACCTTTCTCCATCCATTTCCAATATTCTGCAATAAATGTGCCATTAAGGTTTTCAGGGGCACAAGGCAAAGAATGGAAAAAAGGTGTTCGGTACCAAGACAATAAATGCACGATAACGAACAGTACAGAACGTGTGGCTGGAGACCTGTTATTGTTTTTCCAAAATTCGAATCAATGCTTCTTTTGCTTCGGGCGTATCGATTTCTTGAAGAGCCGAGACAGCTTCAGCGCGAACCTTGACATTGTCATCGTTCAAGGCGATATTCAAAAGCACGGGGACAGCAGCGTCTTCTTCTGTCTCGCCGAGGGCACGCACAGCCCACCGCCTCAGGTCCTGATTTTTCTCCTCGGAAAGGATCTTTTGAATAACCCCCACTATACGCTCATCTCCAATATCCTCGAGGATGTGAAGGACATTTTTTTTCATCGATACAAATGGAGTCTTCATGTAAATCTCGTAGAGCATCCCGGAATCGTCATCTTCAATCAGGTCTTCAAGGGCATTGACTGCGGTTTTGGCGAGGTCTTCGTCAGTAGCCTGAAGAGCCGCTTCAAAGACTGCTTTTTTTGCTCGTATTCCTTCAAAATCTTCAAGCGCATAGATTGCTGCTTTCTTGAGCTCTTTTTCTTCTACCCTGTCCATGATGTGTATCAGAGCTTCGAGCGCAGCTTCGCTTTCCATGTCTTCGATAGCATAAATCGCCGCTTTACGAAATTTGACTTCAGTTTCACTGAGGATGATATCTCTCAGGGCAGGAATAGCCTCCTCATCCTCGACATCCTCCATTGCATACAGCGCTGCCTTTTTGAGCTCTGGAGAGGGGGCTTCCTTCAAAATCCGAAGCATCGCCGCGGATGCTTCTTTGCTGTCAATCTCTGACATGGCATAAATGGCGGCTTCCGCAAGTTTGACGTTCGGTTCTGTCATAGCCACCTCACTGAGAAAAGGAACCAGTACTGGCTCTCCGATTTCCTCCATGGCATAAATAACCGTCTTTTTAATCTTTACATCGGATTCTTTTCTATAAATTTGCTTCAAGACAGAAATTGTCTCCGTGTCTTCAATTTCAGCCAGAGCATAGACCGCGCTTCTTCGCAATTGGAGGTCACTATCTTCCAGAGCAATGTCGGCCAATTTTTGAACGGCCTTGGGAGACACTATATCAGCAAGCACATCGACTATCCTTGATCGCAGTTTCCGGCTTTGCGTGTTGTCATAGAGTTCGATCACTATGTCAAGGGCCTCATCATCACCCAAATCTTCCAGGGCATGGAGAGCAGCCAGCTTAATTTCGTAATCTTGGCTTTTCTCCATCGCCTTTATGATCGCTTCATACTCAGGTTTTCCCGCTTTGCCCAGTTGATGCCCGATACGTATGAGGTTCGTTTTGGCGTCATCCGTCCACTTGCTCTCAGGGAAATCCCGAATGAAATCACGGTAGCACTCGAAAACGATCTCGGATTCGACCCCCGCTTTTTCTTTGGTGTAGCACATCCAAAAGTGGGCATCATCTGTCCAGACACTATCGGGAAAGTTTTGGATAAAACGGCTGAGCTCCTCACGGGCTTGCTCCCAGGCTTCCGACATGACAAGAGTATAGGCTTTCTTATAGGCTGAAGTGTCTTCCTCTTGCCCTGTAGAAAAAGCCAACTGCCCGATGGAAACACTCAATAGCACCCAAACAGTGATCCCAAAAAGTCTGATTATTGATATGTGTTTATTCATTTGAATCTCCTTTGACAGTCAAATCATAGGCTTCCGAAATTTTGCCCCCTTTTTAAAAATGGATCTGACCGAAACCCCGTCTTTGCCTCTCTCATATCGGACAGGTGAATTTTCAACAGAATTCCCTGCCATTCCACTCCGCTTTTGATGAGTTGGATGGAATCTAAATCATGTTCCGATTCCAAATTGGCGAGCTGGAGAAGGACTCGCTCCAGTTCTGCGACCAACGTGCGCAGGCGACTATGATGAGATACGGAAAGCCTGTCTTTCAGATAAGATGCCTCCTGTATCAGGTTTCTTGAAATTTGTTGTTTGTATGGTAGATCTAGAGCGAAAGCATCTTCTTTTTCTGGATCAAAATTCATGATAGCCAGTACTATTCTTTTTGACCTCTCAACATAGTTGTGCGCGCGTGTCAAGAGTTCTGAATGTTCACGCGAGGCGGGGTCAAGCACTTTTGGACTGTGAGACCGTTGATCCACATACACTGTCGAGCTGAAAAAAGCCTTTCCCAGATACATCCCTATGAAAAGGATGGCGCAAGCAGCCGCTGATTGAAGGGCCCAGCGGGGAGTCCTGTTGAGGAATGACACGATGCTCATCATCCACACTTTTGGTATCGGCCTTGATTTGCCCCTCTCACTCAGCTCGGCAGACATGTTTGTCCAGTAATTGTCCCAAAAGGACGGGTCGGGTTCAGGCCGTGTTCGTCGTTCCATGATCTGGAGTGTCCTTGCCATTTCAGCATACTCTTCCGCACACTCGGCACATGATCTCAAGTGGTTGGCCAAAACCTGATAGTTTTCGGGGCTCAAACGATCATAGAGACCTTCCATGAACAATTCATGGACTCTGTGACATTCACTCACTATTGACCTCCATCTGTGGAGTTCCTCGATAAATGGACAGTTCCTTTTGCAGCTTTTTTAGAGCTCTGAAAAAAAGGCTTTTCACAGTTCCGGAGGATATCTTCATGATCTCGGCAATCTCATTCACCTCGAGATTGTTGTAATGTCTCATGACAAAAACAGCGCGCTCTCTCGGCGTAACTCGACTCAATGCTCCCTCTATATGACCTGCAAGGATATTGGTTTCAGCTTCAACTTCAGGGTTTGTTGTGTTCGGGGCCGTAGAGATGGGATTTGGACAGGTCTGTTCGTTCAACTCATCAAGCGCAACTTTATTTTTTCGCAACCTGTCAATGGAGGCATTCACAGTTATCCGGTACACCCATGAGCTCATGCGTGCATCCCTGCGGAAAGTTTTGGCGGATTTATACACGCGGAGAAACACCTCTTGTGAAATATCCTCGGCTTCGTGATGATTGAGAACCAGATCATAGGCGAGAAAATAGACCTTTTTTTTGTAAATCTCCACCAGCTCTTTGAAAACGGACATATCGCCTGCACAGAATCGATCCGCAATGATTTGTTCATCTTCGACCATCACATTTCTTTTCCCCCTATTAGACGCTCACCCGTACAAAAGGTTTACACATTCCTTGACTGCCAAATGCACAGCCCTTTCCCCGTGGGCTGCGGAATCCGTCCAAAGCGTCCGGCTATTTGATGGTCCGTTGGCGGGAATCAGTGCTGAAGTCCATGATTTTATTCAGCCACCGGAATATGCTAGGCCACTTCTTGTAGTCTCCATGCCCGGCATTCTCCACTTCCTCGTATTCGTGCACGATCCCCAGTTCGGTCATTTTTTTTGAAACCCTTCTGGCATTCTCCACGGAAATCATTTCATCTTTGTCTCCATGGACAATAAAATAACGCATTCCTTTTCCTTTATCGAGAATGTCCAGAATGTTTTCCCCTTCAAGACCGGATGGCGGGACAATGGCGCCGGAGCGGATAATGGCTGCTCGAAATGAATCTGGATACAGCAGACTCAACCTGTAAGCGCCATAGCCTCCCATCGCGAATCCATCGAGGATGATGTTTTTCTCGTCGATCTTGTATATTTTTTTCACGTGGTTGATGCATTCGATAACGTCCTTTCCAGAATCGCCCAGATACCACTCGGACAGCCCCCTTCCTCCTGGAGAAACAACGATAAAATTGCCCCGTCTGTAAACGGAACGCATTGTGAACATAATATTGCTTTGTTCATCGATTCCGCTGGCATGGAGAGTGACAAAGAGAGGCAGCGAGCTTCGCCCCGTATAGGTAGGCGGCACAAAAAGGGAATAGGGCTGCAGAGTGTCATCTATCGAAGACCTGTGGGCCAGCCGGGAAATTGTGCCTGTTGGAAAAAGAGCTGGCTTGTTTTGATCAATGCTCCTCCCCAGTGTTTTGAGTTCTTCGAACCATCCGTTCAGCCGGCGAACATCGGCGAAAGGATGGGCATTTTCCATAAACTCCGTGATCCACTCCAACCTGATCTCATACGTGGGCAAGCTGGCCATAAAGGCCTCTTTGTCGTCCATGTCCTCTTTCTCCCCGGTTTTGTCCAGCTTTGCATAGGCTTCTTTGAAGCTGTCTCTGTTGAGCACAAAGTATCCATGGTCGGCAACATTTTTCAAAGAGTTTTTATCACTGATAATGGCATAGCTCAAATCATAAAATCCCGAAGCCGTATTCTCGCTTTCGATTGTCTTTTTGATGAAATTCATCCCTTTTTTGAAAGCGAAGGCTTCAGTGCTGGAGATGTTATCTTTTCCCGAGCTCAGCTCGTACCTGATTTTCCAATTCTCCACGTCTATGGGTGAGTTAACGGCGATAGTGAGCTCTTTGTTCTCATCATGGTAAAAATGGGTGGCGTTGAAGGTTGACTGGAACTCGGGAACCTTAGGTGTGTGCTTGACGAACCGGAATATTTCGGCCTTTCTCGATTTCGCGGCAGGTATATTGTACACGTCATCCGGATAAAGCTGGACAATGGCGCTCCTGGATCCTGAGTCATAATCATCGTAGATGAGGTTTAGCCCCCATTGTTCGTTAAAAAACGGCTTAAAGGGATTGACCAGTTCCCAAGGAATCCCCAATTCAAAAGTTACCGTATTCTTTCTGCCGTCCTTTTTTGTGGCGAGATCAATGTCCTTCATCACAAATCCAGGAAAATAGTCTCCATCCTTGTTGAGCAGAACCTTAATGACACTGCCCTTCTCTCCGGAAAAGCCGAAGATGTGGAAACGATCGCTTTCACTCCCTTTATAAGGATCAAGGAAGACAAGATAAAAACCATCTCCGTTTGGCCTATTCCGGTCAGGAAATTCAATGTCATCATCTCTGACAACTACCGCAGCATAGAATTTTTTGGTATCGAAGGTGAACTTTGCGTTAACAGCGAGATCGGAAGTCGGATCAATGCGCGTACCGTCGGGTGCTGCCGCAATGGGAACCTCCTCGACGCTGTTCCACTCGTCAAGCTTTCCATCGACAGTGATTTTTAAGTCGGTCTGCCCAATTGTGCGCACTGCACTCTGCTCCTGAGTGACAGAGTACGAGGAAGACAGCACAACAACAATCAGAGCACACAATATCAGAGGTTTATTCTTCATAGTCCTTTCTCCATAACGCATTTTTCTTTTTTATTCGCATCACAGGCGACTGATCAGCCTCTATAGACCAATCTAGCAGAGATTGCCTGATTTTGGAAGGCACGTTCCGCTTTTCACCCATGGTGAAACTGGACAACTAAAGCAGAGAGCCATCGAAAATTCAAGAGAATCTGCTTCCTAGGGAATGAACCGATCGCCTATATTTTTAAAAAGAGACCGGATGTACTCTCTGAACTGCGGATCATTGTGGAGGGTGTGCGTGCCTATGGCCAGGCCTCCAACTGCATTAGTCCCGATGGCAATCCCGCCGACGGCGATATATCCGGTGGCCAAGCCCCCTGCGCCGCATAAAATCCCGAAGGCAACGCCGCCGAAACAGACCAGGCCTAAACCCAAGCCGGCAAGAGCGATCACTCCAACGGATAACCCGCCTATAGCAATCACACCAATCGCCACGTTACCGATGGCGATAAATCCTTTAGCCGGCTTCAAAGTGCCGCCGGGACCAGGCCCGTAGACGATATGCACAAGAGGCATGCCAAAGAGGGAGGCGGAGGACTTGTACTCGTAGCCGACGTAAGTGCCTTCCCACCCTGCGGCCGGCTTTAGCGGATAACCGCAATGAGGGCAGGCCCTTGCCTGTTCACTCACGAGTTTTGCACATTCCGGACAAGAGATCAAGGCCATTATCAACTCCTCTCAACAAATCGCAGGGATTTCCAACAAGGCTATTGGGCCAACTGGCCTCCGTCACCCACACTCCAATCACCGTTCATGTAGACATAAAGGACCGTTCTCTTAATCTCTCGCTCTTTGTCATCTTGGTACTTGATATCGAGCAGCTTCCAGTCTTCTAAACCCTTGAACATCATTTTGAGCTGTGCTTCTGTCGGTCCGGCAAACCGAGACCCGCGAAAGCGGCGTAAAACAGACTGATCATTTCCGTAATTGATTATAGAAACAGGGAAAATGTTTCTGGCTTCTGCATCATTCATGATGTATTCTTCCACAAGATCTTTGGGCGTGTAATACTCCTCCATAACCGTCCACTCATAGTCTGGTTCGGAGGTGCGGGATGGCTTGCCCAGAAAGGCGTTATAAATGAAGTATCCCCCAATCAGGATAATAACGAGGACAATGGTAACGATGACAACGAGTTTCAGATAACTTGTCATGCGAACCTCCTATGCTTTCCTGCCAGCAATTCCTGCTGATCTAATGACATCGAATCCGTCTTCGGGTGACGCCGCATGGAATGCAGGCGCTTTGACAATCACCTTTTACTGAATGAGCCTCAACGTCAACGGGTAGCGAAATTTTTCACCACTACTGGCTTTGATCGTGGCAACAATGACCATCACTAAAACAAATACGCCGATCGCGGCCATAAGAAAGATGCCAATGATGATCAGAATCAAAATGGCGGCAATAATCAGATATATTGTGACCGATATCTGAAAATTGAGTGATTCTTTTCCTTGATCATCGACAAACTCGTATTCATCCTTTTTCATCAACCAGACCACGAGGGGTCCTATGATATGGCCGAAGGGAATGACAAAACCGGACAAAGCAGCCAGATGACAGGCCATTCCCCAATTTCTTTCCTGAACCTGGTCCATTGGCATTCACACCTCCTCTCTCCTGATACTCGGTGTACTGCCTTCGCCTGTCTTTGTAACTGGAAAAGCAGTTGAAAAAATGATAATTCTTAGGAGAAGCTTTGTCAATCCGCTATTCAGAGCGAAAACGTATTTTACCCCCGACGATCGTGTACTCTACCTTGGTCTTCAGCAACGTCACTGGTTCTGTTTCCAAGATATCCCTGTTGAGGACAGTGAAATCAGCATATTTCCCAACCTCGATAGAACCAAGGACATCCTCCTGGAAGGCGGCATGGGCGGCCCAGATAGTAAAGCCTTTTATGGCCTCTTCCAGTGTCATGCACTGCTCGGAGTGCCAACCTCCCGCAGGCCCACCTTGAATATCCTTCCTGGTTATCGCCGCATACAGACCAAGAAGTGGATTGTTGGATTCGACCGGGAAATCCGAACCACAGGGAATGGTTAATCCGGCTTCCAAAAACCACCGCCAAGCATAAGCTCCCTGCGCACGCAGCTCACCGATGCGCGCCTCGACAAAAGACATATCCGAAGTGCAGTGTGTCGGTTGCATGGAAGGGATGACACCAAGCGAGACAAACCGCTGGATATCAGCTTTTCTGACGATCTGAGCATGTTCGATACGAAAGCGGTGATCGGTCTTTGGAACCTCTTTCAATGCCCGCTCGTAAGCATCAAGGCAGAGGTTGTTTCCCCGAATGCCAATACAATGGGTGTTGACTCCCATGTCGGCCAGGAGCGCCGCCTTTGAGACCCGGGAGATGTATTCTTGCGTGATGCGCAAAAGCCCTGAATTTTCTGGATCGTCCGCGTAGGGTTCAAAAAAAGCAGCCCCTCTCGATCCCAAGGCCCCATCAAAAAAGAGCTTGATGCTCCTGACTGAGAGCATATGCTTTCCATACTCTTCGATTCGATTCTCTTGAAAATACGCGACGAGATCCAAATCCGGCGGAAGATCCTTTTCCTCGCCCAGCATGGCATAAACGCGCATTTTGAGCTGACCGCGATCGATCAAATCTTTATACATGGCGATGGCCCGGGGACCTACACCAGCTTCGTGAACCCCGGTAAGCCCCACTTTCAGACAACTGTTAACAGCCTTGAGAAATTTTTCTCTGCGGCGCTCATCACTGTCGTCAGGGATCCTGGCCAGCAGAGTGTCCATAGCTCTATTCACCAAAACTCCTGTCGGTTCGCCATCAGGCTTACGGATTATGACTCCACCGAAGGGATCGGACGTGTCTCTCGTTATTCCGGCTATCTCCATGGCTTTCAGATTGGCAAACCCCGCATTTCCATCCACTCTCATCAAATAGACAGGATTTTGAGGCGAGACGGCACTCAGTGCATCATGGATGGGAAAGGATTTATCCTCCCAGTCATTCTGGTCCCATCGCCCTCCAACAATCCACTCCCCTGGCTGCACATCTTTCACCCGTGCGGCCACTCTATCGATAATTTGCTGATAGCTTTCTGTTCCCGTCACATTGAGGGACGTTAATTCCTCACCCAAGCTGTGAAGATGGGCATGGGCATCTATCAAACCAGGCAGAATGCACATGCCCGCACAGTCGAGAACTGTGGTGCCGGGATAGATATACTTCTCGACCTCTCTGTTCGTACCCACACAAACGATTTTTCCGTGGCGAACAGCGACAGCCTCTCTGACGGAAAAATGACTGTCCACAGTGACAACTTTCCCTCCCATCAAGACCAAGTCTGCCGGTCCGGGTTTGCTGCAGGCGAAAGCCATGCCGCACACCAACATCAAAAAGGCTAACATATATCTCATTCCTTTTCTCCAGAAGGGCCTATTGTGCGATTTGAAAGATTGATGCATTCCGATGTCTCTGATGTATAAGTAGCTCTTTCGCGTTTATAAATCAAGCGTAATCTGGCTCGAGGCCGGACTTCTTACTGAAGGCCAAGGCATCATTCCGGTCAAGACACTGCCGGTATACAGCACCAAGGGGGGTGGCGTGATCTTGACCGCACACAGTGATGCACGAACCTGCCCCTGATGAAAAAGACTGTTTATTCATGCCTGAAAACGGTCAAAGCCCAGACTTCTCATTGGAAGGCTGGAAAAGATTTCTATCTTGAACTACGTCTCGAAAAATGAGATAAAATCATCACTATGGAAAAGAAACAGACAGATTGTACTCGCCTCCTGAAAAGTATTGATATAAATCTACCCCTGATCGGATTCTATGATGCCCCGGACAGCAAGGCCTTTGAGCCTCTCGTCACGCCAAAAACCGGCGATTGCGTTTTTTCCTTTTTCCAGGAATGGATGCAGGGAATAACCCTTCATATCACCAAGGAGCACTTCGGATGCGGGGGCGCAGGACACTGGATGTGCGGTATCAGGGTTAGATCAAAAGACGAATTCATCCAGTTCCTCGTAGAGGAGGAAGGGCTTAAGGATTCTCCTGAACTCATGGCTAAATGGCTGGATGTCACCAGACCATACAAACCTCGTTTCGCCCATCTGTTTGTAGGACCTTTAAAAGAAGACCAATGGGCCTGGGTAAAAAGCCTAACTTTTTTTGTCAACCCCGATCAGTTGAGCACGCTCATGCTGGGCGCCCAGTATCACAGTTCGCCCGAGGATCCGGTCCCGGTTATTGCCCCGTTCGGCTCAGGATGCATGGAACTTCTTCCCTTCGAGGATCCTGAAATTCCACAGGCTGCCATCGGGGCAACAGATATTGCCATGAGGCAGCACCTGCCGCCGAATATTCTCGCCTTTACAGTTACCGTCTTCATGTTCCGCCGCCTCTGCGAATTGGATGAACGAAGTTTTCTTGACAAAGCATTTTTTCAGAGACTGAAAAAAGCCAGAGGACTGCACATATAAATCAAAACACACACAAAAAAACCTAAATTTTTCCTTATGATTCCTATGAAAACGATAAAATCTATGCTATAATTAAAGCAAACAGTCGATGTTTGCTGGCTGGCAGAGACTGTGTCCTCCTTCAAACCCCCTTTTGCTTATTTCCCCGATCAGCCAGCACGTCTATGTTTCAGCGGAAATGTTGCCGGGGAGCCTGCCCATTCTCCTTCCGTCATTTGGTGAACGTCAAGACGCGTCCGACACCCATCGGAACAAAATCCGATCCGTAAGCTTTGGCAAACAGGCTGATCTGCCTGTCTCCCGTACAGTGAGTCGCGCCACATTTGGCCACACCCATCTCTCTGAACTGAGCGATAATTTGCTTCACAGCGTCGTCCGAGTGCTGAAGAAGGTGAAAACCACCAAAAACGAGATGAATTCTTTTCTCGGACATTGATCTGGCCTTTTTGACGATGTTCACGATTCCCTGATGAGAACAGCCCGTGATGACAACCAATCCTTGGCTCGTCTCAAGAATCAGAGATTGCTCTTCAATGGGCCCCCCTCGCATCTCGCCCGTGGAGTAAACTCCCTCACATAGCTTCACAGGCTCATCCACAGCTACTGATTGGGCACCCGCATCTTTGACAGCATTGACAAATTTTTCTGAGAAGGAAACAGGATGATAGACGGTCACATGGCTATTTTCTTTGAAAAAAGCAGACAAGCCGCCGGTGTGATCACCATGCTCGTGCGAGATGGCAACCAGGTCCACCACCTGGGGATCGACCCCCAGTTTACGGATATTGTGCATGAGAATATCGCCTCTTGTTCCCGTGTCGAAGAGAATGGTCTTCTCGGTCCCCTCGATCAGGCAGGCATATCCCCAGTCAGATTTGGTTCCTTCTGTGTGCACATAGTTATCATAGAGGATGGTCACCTTGACTTGGTTTGTCCCTAAAGAAAAAAGACCCGGAGCGGCTAAGACAATCATCATAAGACAAAACCCACAAACCAATATTTTCTTTATTCTCTTCATTTTTATCTCCTTGACGAATCAGGGCTCACCAGCTTTTCATGATCTCAGAAAAGCACATCAAGCCGCTTCCCAGAACAGCACCGTATCCATGTCCCGGAAAGGTCCAGGCCCCTGACAAATAGAGATTTTTGATGGGCGTCTTGGCAGGAAATCGTCGCGGTCCCGTATTATCAAGTGTCTGATTCCAGCCGTAGATAGCCCCCCGGGGATGACTCGTGTAGCGGATGTTTGTCAAAGGCGTACCGATCTCCATAACTTCAATAGCTCCGGATAGACCGGGAAGGAGCGTGTCTTCAATTTTCTGGATGAGAATATCGGCCATCCGTTTTTTCTCTTTTTTGTAGGCATCTTTTTTGCCTTCCCAGTAATCCGAAGCATATTTTCCCCAATGGTCATAACCCTGGAGAGCGATGATTCCAAGCGTATTTTTGCCTTCGGGTGAATATCCTCCGTAAATGTTGTCATAGATAGACAGGCCAAATGCAGGGTCTGTGACATCTGCTTTGAGAATTTTCTCATACGCCGCTTCCATATCATATCCGGAGTAGAAGAATATCTCCGAGTCTTTTATCCCCACCTCTTTCACCAAATCTTTGTTTAATCCCAGAAAGACGAGAAATGATGAGAAGCTGATGCTGAGTTTGTCCATCCTGGTGTGCAGGCTGTTCAAATAATCTCCCTCATCGAGCATTTTGCCCAAGGTGTCGATAGCGTTGGCGTTCGAAACGACCACTTTAGCCCGAAATTCCTGGCCATCTGCTGTTTGTACGCCGTAGGCAGCGTGGTCCTTGGTCAATATCTTTTCCACCCTTGTGCGCGTCAGCACCTTTCCGCCTTTCTTGGTGATAAAACGAACAAAAGCATCGCTTATTTTCTGAGATTTGCCGACGGGATAATAGCCCCCTTCCGCGAGATAGCTGTAGGCCGGCATGGCATAGTAAAAACTGGCAAGTCGAGAAGGGGGAAGACCATAGTAGCCCCACTGGGCGGAAATAATCGCCTTCAGTTTAGGATCTTTAATCCTCATGTCCATAGCCTGTCCCCAGGTCTTGCTGAACATTTTGAAGAGGTAGGGGTACTCCTTCGGAAATGTGGACATATCCACCTCCCCTTGTGCGGCGGAAATTTTGCCCACGTCCCGGCTCACGCCCTCCATGTCTTCCAAGATACCTTTAATCCCTTCTTTTTCTTCAGGAAAGAGCTTGCTGAGCTGGGAGATATAGCTGGGGATATCTCGGTTGGCAACAGTGAGGTCATGTTCGGGAAAAATCACCCTGTAGAGGTCGGGATGCTCCGCAAACTCAACTTCGGTTATCTCTGGAAAGCCCGAGATCAGATTGCGAATCCCGTCCCGCTCCTCTGCAACCGTTGAATGGAGTGAAACATCGAAGACATAGCCGCCGGGCCTCTTGAATGTCGTGGCATAGCCTCCGGGCTTGCTGTGCTGTTCTAGCACGAGCACTTTAAAATTTTGGCGCGCAAAAGCCGCTGCACAGCTCAAGCCTCCAAGACCAGAGCCGATAATCACGGCATCAAACTGATCGTTATCGGAATGGCCGGACTTGCCCATCGGAAAGGAATTCCAGTCAAGAGTAAAGGCAGGTATTCCCGCAATTAAAGATTTAATAAAATCTCTTCGAGGCAATAATTTTGCTGACATGGCACCTCCTCAAATTGCGTGCTCATCAAGTATAGCCCTCGATCAACTCAAGCTTATAGAAAAGTGTCACCCAAGTCAAAGACTTCAATCAAAGGCTCCTGACATTGAAAATCAACCGCCAAATGATGACGAGTTCCCATTCCTCCATGGATAACCACGGTTCTCAATCTATAGTCTCAGGGGCTTTGATTGCCGTGAGATCATTGGCCTTTAAGACGGAGTTGAGATCTGGGATGTCAACCTGAATCAGGCTGTTCACATTCCCGACAAATCCAGACACGAGATGTGTCAAATCTTTTATCTGCTGCCTATCCGTTTCTGTCGGCTTTTTTGGATAGCCGCCCAGATTTCCCACCAGAAACATGATCCGAAAAGAAACCGGCCCGCCTCTAAGGGCCGTTTCCCGGGATCCCCCTAAAAAACTGCCTGTCGGCACCAACTCTTCTTCCATATTCGTGAGCTTGGCCTCGAATTTTCCGAAGCGTTTCCGAACATCGTCGGGGAGGTTCTCTTTCTTCTCCATATCTTGGCCGATTTTATCCCATTGGCGACGGATTTTCCTGACCGCTGTCACAGAAAGTCCCAACTTTTTGGACATCACCAAAGCCTCGAGAAAAACTTCTCTCTGAGCCCCCCAGGCCGCGTCCTCGATAGGAGCTCGCGGATCGGGATCAAAGATAATCTCATGAGACACCGATCGCTCACCGATCACGAGTTCACCCGTATAGCGGCCCGGCTGAGCATAGAGGAATCCGGCCATGGCACCGCCGCCAGGTTTGATTTGCTCGCCCTCTGCGGTCTTTGGAATGTACTGAAGGTTCCAGATTTTTCTCTGTAATCCCTCTTTCTGGGGCAGCCTGATTTCGAAAATTTGCTCCCCGTCACCGTTTTTTATGAGCATCTTTGGCTTGGCTTCGGGTTTCTCCTTGAAATAGAGCGTGAGATAGGCACCGTATTGAGGATTTTTGGCCACATAGGGAGGCTTCGCAAAGGTTTCCCGTGCCTGTCTCAAGTAGAACTGTGTGCTTTTCCGCACAGGAAAAAAATACGAGTCCGCTCGCAAAACCTCGGGCGTCATCTTCTGAAGGGGCGTGATATCATCCATGATCCAGACGCCCTGGCCGTGGGTACCGATTATCAGGTCATTCTCTCTCGGATGTATAGCGATATCACGCACCGCGCTCGTGGGCAGGTTGTTTTTCAAGGAAAACCAGCTTTTCCCGGCATCCAGTGAGGCAAATATCTCGAATTCCGTGCCCACAAAAAGCAAATTTTTGTTGGCCAAATCCTCGCGGATCACATGCACCCAGCCAAAGGGAAGATTCCCTTTGATGGACTCCCAGCTCTGGCCGTAATCACGGGTTTTGTAGACATAAGCATTGTAGTCATCGCTGCGATGACCGTCAAAAGCAGCATAGGCTGTACCCGCATCAAAATGTGAAGCTTCGATCCGGGCACACCAGGTGTGTGGAGGCAAGCCGGGCACGTTTTTGACGACGTTGGTCCAAGTCGTTCCCCCATCTTGAGTGACCTGGACATTGCCGTCGTCGGTTCCGCACCAAATCACTCCCTGTTTAGCCGGAGATTCGGCAATGGTGATAATGGTGCAGTGTGATTCGGCACCGGTGTTTTCCGGCGAGAGAGGACCTCCCGAGTCTTTCTGTTTCTCCGGGTCGTCGGTGGTGAGGTCTGGACTGATGATGTCCCAGGTCTGGCCGCCATCCTCGGTCCTGAATAAAAAATTTCCCCCAGTGTAGACAACCTTGGGATTGTGGGGAGAGATGTGGATGGGAGCATTCCAGTTATACCGGTAGGGCGGATCTTCGAGGGACGCCATGGGTTTGACGTTCTGACTCTGCCCTGTTCGCAAATCATACCTGTACATGCCGTTCATCTGGGAATTTCCGTAGATGATGTTGTCATTGGAAGGATCGACCTGTGCGTAGAACCCATCACCGCCTCCCACAGGGTACCAATCTTCGTTCGTGATTCCCGGATAATGGAGCGTACGGCTCGGCCCTCCCCAGAGTCCATTATCCTGAAGCCCACAGTAGACATAATAGGGAGATCGCCTGTCGAATCCGACCTGGTAGACCTCGGCCAATGCCATGTGCTGGATGGGAAGCCATGTTTTTCCGCCGTCATAGGTGATGTCGATACCGCCATCGTTTCCGTCGATCAAATGAAGCGGATTCTGGGGATCGATCCAGAGCGCATGATGATCAGAATGGGTGCCCCCAGAGTAAGACTTGAATTTTCGCCCCATATCCCGGGAGACAAAGCCTCCCGAAGAAAAGACATAGATGACTTTGTCATCGCTGGGATCGACCCGGATTTGGCTGTAGTAAAAAGGCCGGCTGTTGACCTGTTTGAATGTTTTTTTATCAGCCGTGCGGGACCAGGTTTCTCCTCGATCCTCAGACCTCCAGATTCCGGAATCCTCGGCTTCGATGAGCGCATAGACCACCTTCGGTTTACTCCGGCTCACGCTGATCCCTATTCTTCCCAAGATCCCTTGGGGCAAATCCTTCTTCAGTTTTTTCCAGGTCCTCCCCCCGTCGGTTGTTTTATAGAGCCCGCTCCCCGGACCACCGCTGGAATAATAATGGGGATGACGGCGATATTCATAGGCCGCGGCATAGAGGGTGAGGCTGTCCGATGGATCCATGGCCAGGTCGGCAAATCCCGTGTCCTCGTCGACATACAAGATTTTTTCCCAGTTTTGGCCACCATCTTGAGATTTATAAATGCCCCGCTCTTCATTTTGTCCCCAGAGGTGGCCCATGGCTGCCACATAGACGATATTGGGATCACCCGGATTGAGGATGATACGACTGATGTGTCGCGTGTCTGTCAATCCCATGTTTGTCCATGTTCTCCCCGCATCTGTCGATTTATAGACACCATCACCGATAGTGACGCTGTTTCGGCATGTGTGCTCGCCCGTTCCAACCCATACGATGTGGGGATGGGATTGGGCAATCGTGACATCCCCGACAGATACTGTGTTTTCCTCGTGGAATACGGGGGTCCAAGTGTTTCCGTTGTTCACCGTTTTCCACACGCCGCTGGGCCCGATGGCTGCATAGATGATCCAGGGCTTGGCTTCGACCACATCAATATCGACCGTGCGGCCTCCCATGGCGGCGGGGCCGACACATCGCCAATCAAGCTTTTCAAAGAGGTCTTCAACCTCCATAGCACTCTGCGCATGACAAACGAACGGAATCAGGAATATAAACAAAACACAAGTCAAAAAACCCATCATTTTTTTATCAGGCATTGCTCCTCCTATCTATATTTTGATTTTGCCTGACGATAGCGCCGCTTTCCCCAGAAAATCGAGGCCGGACTGGCGATAGTGTAAAGGCATGTGAGCACATCCACATTGAGTGTTGTGAATCCGCCTAAGTCTGACCCCATTTATGGTCAACCAGAGACAATATCCTGCAAGGCCCCCGCTAACTCGGGATATTTGAAGAAAAAGCCATCATCCTTCAAAGCCTTTGGAATAACTCTTTGGCCCTTGAGGAGAGTCATCGAAAAACCTCCCAGAGCAATCCTGAGCACAAACCCGGGCACAGGAGGCATGACTATCGGCCTTTTCAATGCTTTCCCCAAGCATCTCGTCAGATCTTCATTCCGAACAGGTTCCGGCGACGTGCAGTTCACCGGCCCCTCTCTATCCCTGTTTTCCAGAAGATAGATAATGATGCGAACTAAATCTCTTTCATGAATCCAGGAAAACCACTGCTTACCGGTGCCGAGCCGCGCTCCGAGCCCCCATTGAAAGAGAGGCAACAGTTTTTGCAAAGCCCCCCCTTGTCTTCCCAGGACAACACCAAAGCGGCAGAGCACAACTCGCGAACCAGGAGTCTTCGCATTGAGTGCCACAGCTTCCCATTCCCGGCAGACAGAGGCCAAAAAATCCGTCCCAGAGGGAACACCTTCATCGATAATCTCATCCCCATGGTATCCATAGTATCCGACAGCCGAGGCATTGATCAGGTCAATCTTTTTCTCGGGATTCAAGGATAAGATTTTGACAATCTGTTGCGTGGTCAGAACCCGGCTTTCTCTGATAATCTGTTTTTGCCTGTCATTCCATCTCTGGAAAATGGACGCCCCCGCCAGGTTTATGACAACATCCTGATCGAGCAGAAGCTCTTGCCATTTTCCTCTTTTCCTGGGATCACCCTCGACAACGAATGTCCCCTCGTGTCCCTTTTTTTGTGCAGATGCATGCCGCGTAAGAATGGTTACTGAAAAGCCTTTTTCGACAAGGGCCTCTGCCAAAGCGTTCCCGACAAAGCCCGTGCCTCCGGTCATGAAAATCTTCACTTCAAAAATTTCTTTCTGTTTTATTTTCCACCAATCGGCATGCCGTGGAAACGAAAACCTCGGCCATGAAAATTTTAGGCATCTATTATATGCCACTGAATCTTGAGATGCAAAAACTACGGATTCCCAGGGAGTATCTCCATTTCCGTGATGGAAGGCATAGCGAAGGATCAGAATAAATGAACCATGCCCGTTTCCGGCCTCCAAATGGTTTTTGCCATCACACATTCTTATCCCTTCATAACGCACAGCAGTCTTTAGTCGAGACATAATCTGCGTCCGGAGAAGCCTTCCCTACCCTCCTAGGCTCATCATACAGTAAATAACTAGCCTTTGTCCGAGCGGCTCACATCAGTAGCTCCTTGGGACGAGGATCCAATGTGCTCTGCGGTACTCTATCTCAACGATTCACACAGAAATCGTCTTTCCTCTACAGTCTCCCTTACGTAAGGAACCGCACCTCAACAAATGGATGACAAATAGGCAGCAAGAGGCTAGCGGGACACCGAGCCGGGACTTATATTCCGGGCTTTGAGCGTGGTTCCCATTGCTTTTTCCAGTGCAGCCAACGATAGGATGTAGTCAGCTATAGCTCTCAATTCATTACTCCTGGCTGTCGCCAGGTCCCGCTGATGCTGAAGAACGACATAATTGGTCGTTAACCCTACTTTTAGTTTTTTTTCTTCAGCGGCCAGTTTTCTCTCAGCCAGTTCTCTAGCCACCTTGTAGGCTTTTATCCGCTCGTAATTTGTCTGCACCGAACGCACGGCATTCCTGATTTCGAGAAATGCCTGCTGCTCTTTGTGTTGCAATTCCAACTGCTTTTTCTCAAAATTGACCCGAGCTTCCGCATACTGGGCTCTGGAGAAAACAGTGTTTGTGGGAACGGTCAGAGTGAAGCCCACATACCAGTTGTTATATTTCAAATTGAAGGCGTCGTTCAGTGCATCCGAGGCCTTCCCGGGAATAACCCCAACCACAATGCCTGTCAAGGGATCGTCATTCTCATACAGAATCCGGCTTCCCGAGAGGCCCGGACTCCAATAGGACGCATTCAGAGTCAGCTCGGGCAGCAGTTGATTCCGGGCATACCCCACTTCAACATCCTTATTCTTGATGTCCAGCCTAATTTCCTGCAAATCTGGGCGATTCTCCAGGCCTTTTCTCAAGGCTTCGTCGATGGTGATCCTGTATTCTTCATAACTAGGGCTGTCTGCGGGGATGACGGGAAGTTGAAGATCCTTTTGTTCCTCCCCAATATTGATGATTGTTTTCAGGCTGTCTTCGCTATTTTTGACTTGAACTTCGGCCTGGAGGATATCGGCCTCTCTCGTGGCCACTTCTGCTTCAGCGGTTAAAACCTCAATAGGAGCTAGAGTGCCCACTTCAACTTCTTTTTTGTTCTTCGCCAGGAGATCCTGTGCCAGCTTGAGAGATTGCCTCATGACTTCGAGATGGGCAATGTTGTAGGCCAAGTTCCAGTAGGCTTCCTCCACAGAATATATCGTATCCAGGAGGATAGACTTGAATTTGGCTTCAGAAATATCCAGGTTATTCTGGGCCACGATGATTTCTTTCCGGCTGGTTTTGAATCCAAAATTTTTCAAAATCGGCTGGGAAAAATTGAAGGAGAGACTGCTGCCGTAGCGGGGATTGATGGTCTGGAAAAGCTGGTTCGAATCACTCTTGTATGAGTAAAGGCGAACCGAAAACCGGCCTCCCGTGGGAATCTCCTGGCTCAAGTCCACTTGATAGTCCATAAAATCCGCAGTGACTTGGTCTGCCGCTTCGAGGAAAGAGACTGAGGGATTGTTCGTGTGTTGATTTCCGTATTGGAAACCGAGTTGAGGTAAAAATTTTTCCTTAGCCCGAGATACCGATATATCTGAGAGTTCGGGATTTTTTATCTCAACGGCAACATTCAAATTGTTCCTCAACGCCGTCGCGATACATTCGTCCAGGCTGAGACGAAGCTCACTGTCTTGCCCAACCAGGAGAGCGATGAAGATACCTAATAAAGCACAGACTATGATAATGCGGCTTTTCATTGTAATACTCCTTCAGTGGCCACGGCCATCCGGTGAAAATCGTGTGCTAGCATTTCAAAACTTTTAAATCATAGTTTGGGAAATGCGTCCAGATCATCTGGGCATCGGGAATAGATGGTGCACAACAACTTCTGATGCAAAACACGGCACTAATTTTGAATCCATCCATCCAAGAGATGGATGACACGTTTTCCATACGAGGCGTTTTTCTCTGAATGGGTCACTTGGATAATCGTTGTCCCGTTGTTATTCAATTCCTTGAACATCTCCATAATCTCGGCCCCTTCTTTGCTGTTCAAGTTACCGGTGGGTTCGTCGGCAAGGATGATTTTGGGATTGGTGATGATGGCCCTAGCTACAGCTACACGTTGCTGCTGTCCCCCTGACAATTGGTTGGGGAACAAATCTTTTTTGGCAACAATCCCGAATTTATCGAGCGCATCACAGACAAGCCCCTTTCGCTCGGAGCCCTTGACTTTTTTATAGAGCAAAGGGGTTTCCAAATTTTCATACACAGTCAACTCATCGATCAGATGATAGGCCTGGAAGACAAATCCTATATGATGCTTGTGTATGTCGGACCGTTGTTTCTCACTTAGCTTGTGGACTTTCCTATCATAAAACAAATACTCTCCATTTGACGGGGTGTCCAACATACCGATGATGTGCAGCAATGTGGACTTGCCAGCACCAGATGGCCCCATAACGGTCAGAAATTCTCCTTCTTCCACTTCTAGGTCAATGTTCCGAAGGACATACGTTTTCACGAATCCGGTTGAATAGTATTTTGTGATATCGTTCAACTTGATCATAATTACTCCTCATTCATCCAACAAAACAAGGCAAGACCTCACAGGATTGCCCGTATTCGATGCCAAGAAGCTTACTGTGCTACCTAAATCCTGAATTCCTTCTGAATGTTTTCGGACACAACATGACCATCGAACAGATGAATGATGCGATGGCTGTATTCAGCGTACGCGGGTGAATGAGTCACCATGATGATCGTCGTGCCCTGTTCATGGAGAGAACCCAACAGGTTCATGACCTCTTCTCCATGGGCAGAATCCAAGTTCCCTGTCGGCTCGTCAGCCAGTATGAGCTTCGGCTGGGCCACGACCGCCCTGGCAACGGCAACTCTCTGTTGTTGCCCTCCGGATAGCTGTTGAGGGAAGTGACTCTTGCGGGCCATGATTTCCATTTGTTCCAGTGCTTCGGAGACTTTCTTTTTTCGCTCCGAGGAAGAATAACCCAGGTAGAGCAGAGGGAGTTCGACATTTTCATAGACAGTAAGCTCGTCAATGAGATTGAAACTCTGGAACACAAACCCGATGTTGTTCTTCCTCAGATTTGCCCTCTGTCGCTCCGAATACCTGGAAACCTCATCTTCGAAAAAGAAATATTCTCCGTTGCTTGGCTGGTCAATCATTCCGAGAACGTTCAGAAGGGTTGATTTTCCGCACCCTGACGGACCCATGACCGCAACGTATTCACCTTCCTTGATTTCGAGATTGATGTTGTTCAGAGCCGTTGTCTCCACTTCTTCTGTGGTGTAAACCTTTGTAAGGCCTTGTGTCTTTATCATTTATCCCTCCTAAAAGGATTTGCGCTGTCAGCTCCAATAGCTCCAGCTATGTCAAAATATATCATAAGCATAATGCCCAAATGCAAACAATCCACAACCTACTTCAAAAGCAGGCGTTCGTGATTCCCAAAGCTTTCGTAAGAAGATGTGATGACTTTTTCACCAGGGCTTAGACCTTCCAGAACCTCATGGACATAGGCGTTGGACATGCCCAGTTTGATTGGCCTTTTGGTGGCCACTTTTTCTGAATCGTCAAGCACATACACCCAGTTGCCACCCGTTGTCTGGAAAAAACCGCCTTTGGCAAGCAGAATGGCATCTTCGGAAATGTCTCCCATCTCCAGGCGAATATGCAGTGTCATACCCCGCCGGATACCGCTCGGAACTTCGCCGACAAAATCCATGTCTATCTCGAACCGGCCGTCCAGGACTTCCAGAAAAACCCTCCGAACTTTTAAATTATAAGAGTTGTTGGCAAAATCGAAGGTTCCTCCTCGTCCTTCCTGAACGCGGGCCAGATAGTGCTCATCAACGGGGACTCTGACTTTAAAGGCATCCATGACGTCAATCTGCCCAAGCCGCTGCCCGGCTGACTTGGATTGGCCGATCTCGGCGTCAAGTGCTGTCAGGTGCCCGGAAATTGGTGCCCGTATGATGAGATTTTCCTGCTTTTCCTTGACGATCTCGAGGTTATCCTGCATTCGCTTGAGTGATGCTTCCAGGGCGTCAACCTGGGACTGTCTGAATTCCAGCTCGTTCTGCTGGCTTTCTATGGTCAGTTGTTTGGCCTTCACTAAATATTCGTACTCATCCTTGGCCAGCTCAAACTGGTGTTGTGCAATCAAGTCATCCTTGATTAGTTCTTGATACCGTTCATAAAGTCGTTTCTGCTGTTGCAGCCTATTCTCGATAGTCGCCACCTCTTGTTTGAGCTGCAATTTGTACTGCTCCATCTGAAGGCGGGTGTTGCGCAGGTTATTGCTCTGCTGGAAAAGCTCGGCCTCGCGCCACATGATATCCAGGAGAAGGTTGGTGTTGGCCAGCTTTAAGATCTTGTCTCCTTTTTTGATCACAGTACCGGCTTCCATATAGATCTCCTCTACCCTGCCACCATCAACGGCATCGAGATTATAAGTCTCGATAGGCATAACCTCCCCTATGACCGGGATGAATTCCTGAAAGGGTCCTTTAGAGACGTTGGAAATAGTAAGCCTTTCTCTCCTCACATTCAGAGTGGATTTGTTGAATTGGAAGGCAAAAACGTAGATAACAAAGATAACAAAAATGCCGATGGCGGCAAAGGTCGCTATTCTCTTTGGCGGCCACTTCTTCTTTTTAATCGGACGATCCATTCCCATTTTAGTGCTCCATATCCATCAGATCGAATATTTTATTCCAATTCATAGACATCACAAAATTTGTTGCAATTATTATGCCACATTCAAATGACGGAATTTCCAGGTAAAAAGTTTAATCCATTTACAAAAAAAGTGTTCGCTGGTATAACAAATAGTGTGCGATATCGGACAATCCCCCCAGATAATATGCATAACTAACTTTTTGGAAATAAATATTGTGGCGTTCTTCGAGAGTACGCAGAGGGCAAAGTGTTCAAAATCGGACACATGGCACAGTTTTTGCAATCCACGGCGACGAAGCTATCACAAAGGTTAGAGAAATGAAAAAAAAGAAAGGCAAAGTACTGATCGTCGATGACGATGAAGACATTCTTCAGGCTGCACGCTTGTTCCTTAAACAGCATGCTGCCGAGGTGCACACAGAGAACTCGCCCAACACTATCCCCATTCTTCTCAAGAATGAAAGTTATGATGTCATCTTCCTGGATATGAATTTCGCCGCGGGTGCCACCAGTGGCCAGGAGGGATTTTACTGGCTCGATAAGATACTCGAAGCCGATCCTTCTGCAGTTGTCGTGCTGATCACCGCTTTTGGCGATGTGGGAATGGCTGTCAGGGCGATCAAAGAGGGCGCCACTGACTTTGTCCTGAAACCCTGGCAGAATGAACAAGTCCTGGCTACGTTCAATGCGGCTATAAATTTGCGCTTTTCCCGTGTTGAAGCAGAGAGTCTTCGATCGCGGCAAAAACAATTGAGTGCCGACCTGGATCAACCCTTTCATGATTTCATCGGTGAGAGCAGGGCCATACACGAGGTGTTCAGCACGATCACAAAGGTCGCCAAAACGGATGCAAACGTCCTTATTCTAGGGGAAAACGGCACAGGCAAAGAGCTCGTGGCCAGAGCTTTGCACAGACAATCTCCCCGTGCGGATGAGGTATTTATCGCTGTGGATATGGGCGCTCTCAGCGAAACTCTCTTTGAGAGTGAGCTGTTCGGCCACGTGAAAGGGGCCTTCACCGATGCCAAAGACAGCAGAGCCGGGAGATTCGAAGTCGCGTCGGGAGGAACGCTCTTTCTTGACGAAATCGGAAACCTTCCCTTGACGCTTCAAGCAAAACTTCTGGGAGTCATCGAAACACGGGCTGTAACACGGCTTGGAGCGAACAAGCCGATACCCATTGATGTCCGGCTAATATGTGCCACCAACATGCCAATCCACGAGATGGTGACAAACAATGATTTTCGTCAGGATCTGCTTTACCGGATTAACACCGTAGAAATTCACATCCCTCCGCTTCGAGAGAGAGTTGAAGATATCCCCCTCCTTATCGATCATTTTCTAAAGATCTATTCAAAAAAATACAATAAACCGCCGAAAAGAATAAGCGCAGGGACGTTAAAGAAACTGGAAAAATACCAGTGGCCGGGTAACATTCGAGAGCTGCAACACGCTATCGAAAGGGCTGTTATCATGAGTGATTCCTCTTCACTCCAGCCGAGCGATTTCCTCTTCCCCTCCCCAGAAACAAAGGGAGACGGAATCTTGTTGGATACGTATAACCTGGAAGAAGTGGAAAAAGCAACCATCCGAAGGGTACTCAGCAGACATGGCGGCAATATCAGTCAAGCCTCCAAAGAACTCGGCTTATCGAGGACATCACTCTATCGCCGGCTGGAAAAATATGGTTTATAAAGGCTTCCGCATCAACGTCGCCATCCGGATTATGTTAATAAGTCTCACTCTCCTGCTCTTTTTTTATCTTATTTTCCGGACAGAGCTGTTCGCTGCGCTGTTCATCACGGCAATCGTGTGTATTTACCAAATCTATGCGCTCATCAGATATGTCGAAGGCACGAACCGGGATCTGACGCGATTTTTCGAGTCCATCAAATACGAGGATTTTGCACAGACCTTTAAAGAAGACGGCCGCGGCAAATCCTTCTCTGAACTGAGAAACGCCTTCAACGATGTGGTCAATGCCTTCCGGAAAACCCGTTCGGAAAAGGAAGAACACTATCACTATCTCCAAACCGTCGTGCAGCACATCGGTGTAGGGCTCATCGCATTCCAAAAGAACGGAGAGGTCGAGCTCATCAATACCGCCGCAAAGCGTCTGCTCAAGATCCCTCGGCTCAAAAACATCAAAGGCTTAGAGCCGTTCAGCCGGAATTTAGCAGATATACTGCTCAAACTCGGGCCCAAAGAAAGAGCCCTTGTCAAAATCGATGACAACGGGGAGATATTGCACCTTGCGCTCTACTCGACAGAATTTAAATTGGGGGGACAGATAATATCACTGGTGAGCATACAAAACATTCAGAGCGAACTGGAAAAAACAGAAATCGATGCCTGGCAAAAGCTCATCCGTGTCTTAACGCATGAAATCATGAATTCCATCACTCCCATCTCTTCGCTCGCCTCAACCATGAACGAGCTGCTTAACGAAAATCTTGCAAGCCTCAAAACAGCTGACGAGGGTGAAAAAGAAACGTTGGATGACATGCAGCAAGCGGTCAAGACAATCCAGAAAAGGAGCCAGGGTCTGCTCCACTTCGTGGATGCCTACAGAAATCTCACTTTGATCCCTCAGCCAAATTTCCAGGTTGTTGCCATCAAAGAACTCTTTGACCGTATTGAAAAGCTCATGCAAACGAATATCAAAGAAAAAGGTATCGCGTTCACGGTCAAGGTTGAGCCCGATATGCTCGAAGTCACAGCCGATCCGGAACTGATCGAACAGGTTCTCATCAACCTGCTGCTCAATGCCCTTCAGGCCCTCGAAAACCAGGAAAAGCCTCAAATACAGCTTCTGGCACGGCTGGATGACCGAGGCCATATTCTCATCCAGGTCAGCGACAACGGGCCGGGGATTTCGAGCGAAAATCGCGAAAAAATCTTTGTCCCTTTTTACTCCACAAAAGATGGGGGCTCTGGGATAGGATTGAGCCTATCAAGACAAATCATGCGTCTTCACAACGGCACAATCAATGTTTACTCTGATCCCGAAAATCAGACAACCTTCTCTCTGCGGTTTTAAGTGAGGGGGAATTCATCAAGATATCGAGGGACGCTGACTGGCCATTTCAATTCGGTTTTTATGCTCCTCGCAAGGGCAAAAGCAGCTTGTTTTTCTCCATGGGTTACGAAGATCCTCTTGGGAGGACATTTCAAGGAGCCAATCCATCTCATCAAATCCTTATCATCGGCGTGTGCAGAGAAGCCTTGAATTTGCTCGATCCTGGCTCGGACAGGGTGCATTTTGCCGTGAATACGGACCTCCTTTTTCCCATCCACGATATGCCGGCCCAAAGTTCCGTGGGCTTGATATCCGACAAAAAGGATCGTAGATTCTGTCCGGTGTATGTTCTGGACAAGATGGTGTTTGATTCGCCCACCAGTGCACATTCCTGATCCCGCCATGACTATACAGGAACCCCGGATGGAATTAATCGCTTTCGACTGCTCGACGGATCGGACGAGTCGCAGCCCAGGAAACCCAAAAGGCGAATTCCCCTCCTTAAAAAGAGCGAGCGTTTCCTTATCCAATAGCTCTTTGTGTCGCAAGAAGACGTGCGTGATATCCACAGCCATGGGGCTGTCCAGAAAGACCATGAGATAAGGGATAAGATCTCTTCGTTCCAACTGGCTCAGGCAATAGAGAACTTCTTGCGCCCGTTCTATGGCAAAGGTAGGGATGACGATATTCCCCCCGTCGGAGACTGTGTCCTTGATGATTCTGCGCAACTGGTCTTCCACACTTTCAAAATCGTCGTGGCTCCGGTTTCCGTAGGTCGATTCCATGACAATATAATCAGCTTGCTCAAACAGTGAAGGATCACGGACTAGCGGCTTGTCCCACTGCCCGATATCTCCGGAAAAAACGATCCTCTGTTCTCGCCCGTTTGCGTCAACAATAAATTCAGCCATGGCCGATCCGAGGATATGGCCGGCATCGTGCAACCGCAAACTGACAGCCTTGTTAAGTTTCTTGGGAGTGCCATACGGAACATCTTGAACCAAAGGGAATGCGTTTTGGGCGTCTTCCATGGTGAACAGAGGAATTTCGGGATAGGGGCCTTTCCGCTTTTCTCTCTTGTGTCTCTTTTTTTTGTAGGCGGCATCTTCTTCGTGAATTTTAGCCGCATCGAGAAGCACAATTTCTAGCATCTCTCGAGAAGCGGACGTTGTCAGAATCGGACCCGAGAAACCTTCTCTCACCAGCTTCGGGATCAATCCACAGTGATCCAAATGGACATGAGTAAGGACAAGGACATCAATTTGAGAGGGAGAGACAGGAAAGGATTCCCAATTCCTATACAAATATTTCCTTTCCTGAAATTGACCGCATTCGACGAGAATGCGCAGACCTCCGGCTTCAAAACAGTAACAAGAACCGGTCACCTGTTGAGTGGCTCCCAGGAATTTCAGTTTCATATTGTTTTCAGCCCTTCCCATCTATATCTTAGCCCCGGAAAAAAAGATTTGCGCGACAAGGCCGGCAAAGGGCGGGAAGAAAAATGTGCACGTCAGGCGTATGATTGTAAATTTCCAGCCCATAACACCCACCTCCAGGGGAACTCGGGTAATGGCCCAAAGCGACCAGGCGGTGATAAAGGCCACCATCGTTCCCACGCCGGCGCCAGCCTTCAATAAGCCAGCCGCAAGAGGAAGGCTCACGTAAGGCCCCCCTGGTGTAATCCCTCCGGCTAATGTTCCGATGAGAAGCCCTCGAAGGCCGGATTCCGTTCCTATCCATCTCGAGATTTGTGCCTGTGGGAGCAGCACCTGCACCATGCCCGCCAGGATAAAGGCAAAAACCAAAAGAGGGAGAATTTCTGCCGTCATTTTAAGAGAGATCTTAAGGCCGACGATATGTTGATTGCCACCTTTGGAATAGCCGTAAATGATAGCGGCAATGGCCAAAACAGCCATGATAAGGGTGGGAACGAGCATCTTGAGACTCCTTTTTTTGGTCATTTTATCCCTGAACATAGCCTAACGAATCCTGGCCCGAATCAAACGGCAAAGATAGATGATGTGCAGCGCTGCACAATACCACGTTTTCTAGCAGTGTGCAGAAAGCATAGACCACCCCTTGGATACCCAGAGATTTTTCTTAAGCGGGGACGATCAGTCTTCTTCTTTAACCTCTTCCTTTTTCTTCTTATCCTTCTCCCAAAAGGCTAGGCAGCTTGTATCACAAAAATGCACCACATACTCCTCCCCTTCTGCATGAAGAGCTGTAGCTTTCGGGATCATTTTCTTACAAACTTCACAGGCTATCAGTTCGTTCTCATCACTCATATCTTTTTCCTCTCTCTCTATAACATCTTTTTATACCACTCCCTGTCCCTCTCTGCAAGGCTTCCCTTAACGTATTAAAAAGGTTCGAAGATGAATTTATCTTTTGATTTTCGGATTTTTCCGAAGAAGTGTTGTGGGTCGTGAACAAAAGCGATGAGCCAGTCCTCCTCGGCAGCCTGATCGAGGATTTTCGTTTTTGTCTCGAGAGTTGTCATGGGGAAGAGGTCATAGCTCGCAATGTAGGCCAAACCAATATGTGCGGACGTGGGAACAGCATCTCCAAGAAATGCGAGTTTTTTCCCTCCGGATTCCACAAGAACGCTCTGATGATGGCTCGTATGTCCCGGTGTCAATATCACAGAAACCCCTTCCGTAACTGGACCGTCGCCATCAATCAGCTGCAGGAAGCCGCCATCTCGAAGGGGAACATAGGTTTGGGAGAAATAGCTCACTTTGTCCCTGTATACGGGATTTAGGCCGTATTCCCATTCTCCCTTTTGTATGACATATTTCGCCTTCGGGAAAACCGGAACAATTTGATCCTTTTCGTCCTTGCGTGTGTTTCCACCGCAGTGATCGAAATGGAGGTGGGTATTGATCACAAAATCAATGGCTCCTGGCTCGGTGCCAAGATTCCTCAAAGTTTGCACAAGCCCCGGATCTTGTTCCACTTCATAATACTGAAGAAATTTATCCGGGATGAGTGATCCAATACCGGTATCCACGAGAACCTTTGCCGATTCAGTCTCGATCAAGAGAGAGTTCAGGCCGAAATGTATCCTGTTCTGTTTATCTGCCGGAAAAGTTTTTTCCCAAATCGGCTTAGGAACGACTCCAAACATAGACCCCCCATCCAGAGCAAAATATCCGTCGCGGAGTCCATGAAGAGAGAATTGGCCAAGGCTGAGATTGTTGACGGTCATCCGAGGAGTCTATCGAGGTCGTAATACAGGGCTTCCCTCGAGTATTCGGCGATTTCAATTTTGTCTGTATCCATCCGGATGGCATCTTCGGGACATGCTTCGACACAAAAACCGCAAAAACAGCACCGCGTCAGGTCAATGATGAACTTTGAAGGATATTTTTGAATTTCCGGATCATCATCTTCGGCCGCTTCTATATAGATGCACTCAGAGGGACAGACGGTTGCACACAACATGCAGGCCACACACCGGGGTTTTCCGTCATCTCGCTTCATCAATCTGTGCAGACTGCGATGACGGCGGGCAATTTCCACTTTTTGTTCTGGATACTGTGTCGTCACAGAGCCTTTTCTTTTGGTCCTTATCCCGAACAGCTTGAGTATGTGGAAGAACATGTTCACTATGAAATGACGTGCCGTTATTATACTGCCCTTGATGATTTCGATAAAATAGCCGAATGCTTTAATCATTTTATAACACACTCATCACTATAGCTGTTCCGATGATATTGAGCAGGCTGAGAGGTATGAGCACTTTCCAGCCCAAATCCATGAGTTGATCGTACCGGAATCGTGGATATGTCCAGCGGACAAGAATCTGAAACCAGCAGAAGAAAAAAACTTTGACATTGAAGGCCAAGACCTGGAGGGCAACGACAATGCCGTGCGGAAGAAGCCATTCTCCACCCCAGGGCCAATGAAAACCGTCTGCAGACAGCCAGGGAACCTGCCAGCCACCGAAAAAAAGAGTCGTGAGCAAACAGGCCACTATCAGAAGTTTCATGAAGTCTGTAAACATATACAAACCCCATTTCAACCCGCTGTATTCTGTGAAAAATCCTATGATCTCTGATTCTCCCTCGGGCAGGTCAAAAGGAACCCGTTCAGACTCGGCAACGGCGGCGATGAGGAAGATGATGAATCCCAGGGGCTGAAGGAGAATTCCCCATTTCGGAAGCCAGCCAAAAAGCAATTCTCCCTGAAAATGGACGATGTTGGAAAGCATCAAGGAGGGGAAAACCATGATTATGCCGATTAAAGAGAGACCTAAAGCGACTTCATAAGAAACGAGCTGAGCAGCACCTCTCAAGCCTCCAAGAAGAGTCCATCGGCTGTTCGAAGCCCAACCACTCAGGATAACGCCGTAAATACTCAAAGATAGCATGGCAATGATAAAGAGCAACCCCACGTTCATATCGACGACTTGAAGCTTGATTTCTTTTTCACCTATTCTGAGCACATCACCAAAGGGAACTACAGCAATGGTGGTCAATACAAAAAAGAAGGAGAGGAAAGGAGCCAAATTATGGATGAATCGCCTCGAAAAAACAGGCGTAAAATCTTCTTTAAAGAACATCTTGATGGCATCGGCAAAAGGCTGAAAGAGACCAATGATGCGAAACTTCCAAATGTTAGCTCGGTTGGCCCCGATTCGATCCTGCATAACCGCACTTTCTTTACGTTCCGCCCAGGTCAGATAAAGAGCAATCACCAGAAACCAGATCATGGAAAAAATAACTTTGAGAAAGACGATGAGTATATCAATCATTGGTCATCTCGAAAAAGGCAATTTCTTTTCCCATCTCCTCCAGTATTGCCTGTGTCGACGTGAATTGGCTGAAAAACTTAAAATTGATTCCAATTTCTTTGCCCAAATCGACGAGAAACCGCCATTCAGGACACGAATCTCTGCAATCCTCCAGGGCAGGTGCAAATGTTTGGACAATTCCATTGCAGTTCGTCAATGACCCGCTCTTCTCGGCGATTGTGGGCACGGGCAGCGCGATATCCACCAGGGCGTCCAGTTCGCTCGTATGAGATGAGAGAAGAATAGTGGTCTCGATTTTGTCTAGATGTGTCTTCAACTCAGCTGGACTGAATTTTTCGGCAAGGAAGGAACCAAAAATGATCAGCAAATCTGTCTTTTCTGATAGTGTCTCCAAATCCAGAGAATCCCTCTCAAAACCTATCTCCTGGGCGCCTCTTCTGTTGGGGGTCCGATCCTCGGTGAGCAAAATCTCATCGGCCTTTCCTTGGGGAGGGTCGACAAAAAAGATTTTATCTGTTCTGATATCATCAAAAAAGATCTTTTTAGCGAGATACAGTTCTTCGTTCGTGAGCCATGTGTTCAGCACGACGGCAATATGAGAGACTTTATTCATGTAGCGGAGCCTGTTAATCTTTCCTGCCAGCAAGGGGGCAATCCCCTGCCAATCCAGTTTGCTGATTCCGTTGTTGACATGTATCTCATCCAGCCTGTTTTCATCGAGATAGGAGTACCCGTATCGGCCCAGATCACATATCCAATATCCGTTGACGTCAGGATTGAACCGAGATTTAACCCTATAAACCCTTTGCGGAACAGGAAATCTGTGGAAGTGTGTGTTGTGTTCGATCGTTATGTTGCAGCCTCGGCTGCAGTGAGGGCATATCGAGTTCTCCTTGTCCAAAAACCAACTCCGCGTCTTGAACCTGAAATCTGTATCCGTGATGGCCCCCACAGGGCAGAGCTCGGCCAAGTTTCCCGAGTAGTTGTTGTCGACGAGAATTCCCTCATGAATGTTGACTTCGGCATGGACGCCACGCTCAAAAACACCCATCTCCTGCGTTTTGGTCACTTCCTTAAGAAACCGGACACACCTTCGACACAAGACGCAGCGTTCCTGGTCATGCATGAGGTGTGGTCCCAGTTTTGTCTTCTTGCCCCGTTTCTCTTTGACCTCGATAAAATGGCTGTCATACAGGCCGTATTCTTCATAATAGTCCTGAAGCTTGCAATCACCGGCCTGGTCGCAAATGGGGCAATCAAGAGGATGATCTGCCAGGAGAAACTCCAGAACGCCTCGTCGTGCTTCGACGACTTTTTCGCTTTTAGTGAAGACCTTCATGCCCTCTCTGACAACAGTGGAGCAGGCAAGTTCAAGCTTAGGAAGCCCCTCGATCTCGACGAGACACATCCTGCATGTTCCTTCCGGAGCAAAGGCCGGGTGGTAGCATAAATGAGGGATTGAAATTCCAGCCGTTTCAGCAGCATTGAAGACAGTAGTGCCCTCTTCAACTTCAACAGGCTTGTCATCGATAAAAATCTTTACCATCTGTCTTCTTCTCTCAGATAATCAATTCCTTATGTAAGATTCGAGTTCCTGTCTGAATTTTTGAACAATGGAAATGATGGGCATGGCCGCGGCATCCCCCAAAGGACAGAGCGTCTTGCCCAAAATGTTATTCGCTAGCCGCAGAATGTTGTCCAAATCATCTTTCTTTCCCCTGCCCTCGGCCATCCGATTCACGGTTTTTCGTATCCAGTTGTTTCCGACACGGCATGGCGTGCACTGGCCGCAGGACTCATGAGCGTAGAACTTCGTCACGAGCCTCAAGACATCAAGCATTGAGGTGTCTTTGTCTATCACAATAATGGCCGCGGAACCGAGCATGGACTTGGCTTCAACGAGGGAATCGAAATCCATCTTGATATCGATCTCATCCGCTGTCAAAACCGGAGCGGACATGCCTCCCGGTATAACCGCTTTCAACTCCTTGCCTTCTTTCATCCCTCCGGCGTAGTCGAAGATGATCTCTTTGAGACTGGATCCTAAGGGCAGCTCATAAATTCCCGGCTTCTTCACCATGCCACTCACGCCAAAAATTCTCGTGCCGCCGTCTTTGGGCAGCCCGACTTGCCCAAACCAATCGGCTCCGTTCAAGATAATGGAGGGAACGTTCGAGAGGGTTTCCACGTTATTGATGACCGTCGGGCAATTGAACAATCCTATTGAGGCAGGGAAAGGTGGTTTCAGGCGAGGATTGCCCCTTTTCCCCTCGAGGGACTCCAGCAATGCAGTCTCTTCACCACAAACATAGGCACCCGCACCCCGGTGGACAAACAGGTTGAGCTCGAAGCCGCTACCGATGATGTTCTTTCCGAGGTATCCTTTGTCCACAGCTTCGGCGATGGCCTGTTCCAGCCTTAAAGCGATGTTTTCGTATTCCCCCCGGATATAAATATAGGCTTGGTGAATCCCTACACAGTAGGAAGTGATGATGATTCCCTCTATCAGGAGATGGGGATTGTAGCTCATGATGTACTTGTCTTTGAACGTGCCGGGTTCGCCTTCATCGGCATTCACACACAAATACTTGGGTTTATCCACCCCCTTAGGCACGAATCCCCACTTGACACCTGCGGGGAAGCCGGCTCCACCCCGTCCTCTCAAGCTGGCTTTCTTGACCTCTTCGAGAATTTGTTCGGCGTTCATATCCGTGAGGGCTTTGCGAACGGCCCGGTACCCGTCTTTCTCGAGATAGACATCAATCTTGTGCGCCTGTTCGACGTCAAAGAGTTTGCTCAATATTTTTTCATTCACTGTTCTATTCTAATTTGTCCAATATTTCGTCAATTTTATCTTGAGTGAGATTACCGTAGTAGTCAAAATTGACCATCATGCAGGGCGCATGCTCGCAAGCACCCAAACACTCAACCGTGGTGAGCGTGAACTTCTGATCAGCTGTTGTCTCCCCCACCTCGATATCCAGCTTCTCCTTCAAATATTCGATCAGATTCTCTGCGCCCAAAATCGAACAGCTCAAGTTGGAACAGATTTGGATGTGGTATTTTCCAACCGGCTCCCTCAGAAACATGGAGTAGAACGTAACGACTTCTCTCACCTCGATCGGTTTAATATCCAGCAAAGCAGCGACGGTCTTTTCCTCCTCGTAGGCAATGCGGCCAAATTCACGCTGGGCAACGTGAAGAACGGGAAGAAGAGCTGCTTTTTTCTGAGGATATTGGGCGATAATGTCTTCCAGCTTCTTTTTTGTCTTCTCGGAAAATTCGGGGCTCATCTATCCAATTCTCCGCCGATCATATTCATCGAACCAAAAGTGGGGATGATGTCTGCAATGTAATGGCCCAAGATCATCTTTTCCAGCGCCGCAACGATATGAAAGCAAGGGCCCCTTAAATGGAGCCTGTAGGGTTTATCCGTTCCATCGGAGACGATATAAAAGCCCACCTCCCCGCTGCCGCCTTCAACGGAAAAATAGACATCTCCCTTGGGAGGCCTGATTCCGTGTCCCTTCATGAAGAATTTAAAATGATTGATCAAGCCTTCTATATTTGTGTAGGTGTCTTCTTTGGGGGGGACAATATACTGCTTGCCTTCCGTTAAAATATGCGGATAGACATCCTTTTCCGAACCTTCGAGGTTCGGAGAGAGTTGAATCTTGGCTTCGACTCTTTTTTCTCGGGAGGCTTTTATTGCCTCGGCCGGTTCCATTCCGTCGGCAATGACCTGTGAGGGATCTGTGGAAGGAGGGATTTTTTCCCTGGCCTGTTCAATAATCCGGAGGCTCTGTTCTATCTCCTTCATTCGCACCATGTATCTGTCAAAATTGTCTCCGTTTTCGCCCAATGGCACCTCGAAATCGAGTCGATCATAGACACAATAGGGGTGCGCTTTGCGGACATCGTAATAAACACCGGTGGCCCTCAAACATGGACCGGTGAAACCGTAGTTTATGGCGTCCTCCCGGGAAATGACGGCCACATCCCGCGTCCTGTTGATCCATATTTTGTTCTTGTCCAGGAGTCCGTGGCAGTCCTTCATGAGTTTCCGGGTCGAGCGAATAGCCGGATCGAGCAAGGAATCCATGTCTGGATGGAGATCCGCACGCACACCTCCGATCCGGATATAGGATGTTGTCATCCTTGCTCCTGTTGTCTGTTCGATGACCTTCCAAATTTCTTCACGGGCCTGGATCATATAAAGAAATACAGTGAAAGCCCCACATTCCATGGTCATGGCGGCTAAAGCTGTGAGATGGTCGGAAACGCGCGAGAGTTCGCTCATAATAACCCGAATGTACTGGGCTCTCTCGGGAGCTTCGATACCTAGAAGTTTCTCCGAAGTCATCACATATCCGAGGTTATTTATCAACGGAGAAACATAGTTCAACCGATCCGTGTAGGGAAGCAGGTTGAAATACGTTTTGTGCTCACAGGTCTTCTCGAACCCTCTGTGCAAATACCCTACTTCCAGCTCTGCATTGAGCACCCGTTCTCCATCGAGCTCAAGCATAATTCGGATCGTTCCGTGCATGGCGGGATGGGACGGGCCCATGTTGACCATGAGGCTTTCTTTGTTCGCTTCCTGTTGAATTCTGTAAGTCATTCTTTTCGTCTCATCGGGATTATGGGCTGTCTTTTGCGCAAGGGATAGTCTTTCCGTAACGGATGGCCTTCGAAACCATCGTACATGAATAGGCGTTTGAGATAGGGATGTCCTGTGAAGTGAATGCCGAACATATCGTAAACTTCCCTCTCCAACCAGTTGGCGTTCTTCCAGAGAGAAGTCAAAGAATCAACGGTTGGATCTTTCTCGGGCAGCCGGAGCTTAATTCTTAACCGACTGTTGTTTGTGATAGAAAAGAGATGATAGACCATCTCGAACCGCATCTCCTCACCCATGAAATCCACGCAGGTCAAATCCAGGAGCATGGTCAGGGCGAAAGGGTCGTTCATGGCAAAACGGCAGACGTCAAGAAGCGCATCCGCCTCGATCACAATCGTCTCATCTCCCAGAGGAAAAGAGACCTCTTTCACCTTTTCAGGGAATTTCTCTTTCAGTGCTTCTGTTACTTTCTTCTTTTCAATCGCCATTCTTGATCCTGACTCTGGATCTTTTGCTGCAACCTGACTATCCCGTCCAGAAACGTCTCCGGACGCGGAGGGCATCCGGGGATGTAGACGTCCACAGGAATGATGTTGTCGATGCCTTGCACGACAGCATAATTGTCGTATATTCCGCCGCTCAGGGTACAGGCCCCAACAGCCAGAACCCATTTCGGCTCACACATCTGGTCATAGATCGTCTTCAAAACCGGCGCCTCTTTTTGTGAGATGGTTCCCACAACCATAATCAGGTCAGCTTGCCGTGGAGAAAAGGTCGTTAGACCGCATCCAAACCTATCAAAATCCCAATGGGCACAGGCTCCCGACATATATTCCATTCCGCAACAGGCTGTAATAAAAGGATAGTGGAAAAGCGAAAATTTCCGCCCCCATCCTATGACATAATTGAGTTTTGTTGTTATCCAGCCTCCGGCCATTGCGATCCTTCTTCCTAATTCAAATCCTTCTTACTTTTCCCAGATGAAAGCCCCTTTTTTCCAAGCATAAATAAATCCGATAAGCAGGATGAATATGTAAACGAACATGAGGATAAGAACGGTGGAACCAATATCTTTGAAAACCAGAGCCCAGGGGTAGAAAAACACAACTTCCACATCGAAAAGGAGAAAAAGAAAGGCAACGAGGTAATATTTCACCGGAAAGGGATTGATCTCATCCTGGAGAAACGGACTTCCACATTCATAAGGCATATTTTTGGCAGGATTGCTTCTTCGGGGACCCAGAATTTTGTTCACTATAACCATAAGGGCTCCCACGAAGCCAAAAATGAGGAAAACTAAAAATATTTCAATCATTTTACCTAAACAAAGGCATAGATTTTATAAAAATAAAATGAACAATGCAATCATTTTGATATTTTTTTTTACAAAAATATTTTTCCCGAGTCAACAAAGATTCTGACCCGCTTCGGAAGCATCTCCAAAACCGTGATTAAAGGCATAGGGAATGATCAGAATGGTGATTTCTAAAACACGCCAAATAATTGGGGTCAGACTTGAATTAGTTGAATAACTATTCGCTTTTGAGGTTTTCCTCTATAAATATTCATAGTTATTCAACTAATTCAAGTCTTCTATGATGATTTAACGCAAGTTTTTATTTCTTCTCCTTTTCTTGTCTATTAGGTCTTTTGAACCAGTCTTCTATCCGTGCCCTTAACTGATTTGTTAATTAAGCACACACC
>Ga0180432_10000382_pt1 | contig 71983 bp, 88 predicted proteins | sample SS_ome_10_FD_132414 | JGI IMG/M metagenome (GOLD analysis project Ga0180432, IMG submission 132414) | Hypersaline lake sediment archaeal communities from the Salton Sea, California, USA - SS_1_MS_2 metaG | ecosystem: Environmental > Aquatic > Non-marine Saline and Alkaline > Hypersaline >...
GCTTCAAAACTAGGAAAATAATAAGCATAAGGAAGGGCAGCTATGAAAAGTGCTCCCAAAAAGGCAGGGAACAAGACCCACAAATCAAGCTTAAAGCCAAGCCCGCCTAAAATGGCAAGCACAAAAAACACAATCGCATATTTCCTGTAAAGGCCTTGCATTTTTTCAAAATTTGCCCTTTTTTCCTTTGCTTTTTTCATATGGTGCCTATGGACCATTGTTCGCTTTTCTTCTGGGCCAAAAAAAGAGCGCAGCCTTCTTGCCGCAATTATGAAAAAATCTTTTTTTGCCATTATCCCTTTTCCAGCTTTTCCGCAGATTATGCAAACTCCCATCCCTTTTTCCATGCCAGGCTTTCTGCACCCTTGCTTTTAAAGATAAGGATACGTATTTTTTCAGTGGTTGATATGCCAGACGAAGAGCCAAATTCAGAGGACCTTGCAAAGGTTGCAGAAAATTTCAAAAAGGCAGGGAAAATAGCTGCATCAATATTGGACCAAGTGCCAAAGCTGGTCTTTCCTGGCGAGTCATATCTGGACATAGCAGAATCCTTGGAAAAGCTGATAAATGACGCTGGAGCGAAAATTGCATTTCCTGCAAACATTTCTGTAAATGACATTGCAGCCCATTTTACCCCTGAAGCCACAAATGAGCAACTTATTGGCGAAAAGGATATAGTGAAAATAGACATAGGCACGCATATTGACGGGTGCATTGGGGACACTGCAATAACAGTTGACCTGTCTGGGGAAAATGCAAAGCTTTGCGAGGCATCAGAAGCAGCCTTAGAGGCAGCAATCTCAATAATGAAGCCAGGAGTAGAGGTTGGCAAGATTGGAGAACAAGTTGAAAAAGAGATAACCTCAAGAGGCTTTAAGCCAATTGACAATCTTACAGGCCACAAGCTTGAGCCTTACATACTTCATGCCGGGGTAGAAATCCCAAGCATAAAAAGCCCTGCTTCATACAAGCTCAAAGAAGGGGACTTTTTTGCAGTTGAGCCTTTTGCATCTTCTGGTTCTGGCCATGTCTCAGATACTTCACAGGTAGAGATATTTTCCCTAAGGTCAAGCCCTAAGCTTAGAATGAAATACTCGCGCGAGCTTTTGGCGCACATAGCAAAAAATTACATCTCCCTTCCATTTGCAGAGCGCTGGCTAAAAGGAGTATTCAAGTCAAGGGTCACCCTTTCAACTGCAATACGCGAGCTTTTGAACACAGGCGCATTGCAGGCATACCCGGTTTTAAGGGACACTGGCAGGGGCCTGGTCTCGCAAAAAGAGCACACACTTGCAATTGAGCACGATTCTGCAAAAATACTGACAAAGCTGTGAATCAATGGGAAAAAGGATTGGGCAGCATTTTCTTGTTGACAAAGCCATTCTTGATTTTGAGGCAGGGCTTTTGGATGCCTCAGGAAAATCTGTGCTTGAAATAGGCGCAGGAACAGGGAATTTGACAAAAAGGCTAATTGCTTTTGGAGCAGCCAAAATAACGGCAGTTGAGCTGGATGAAAAGCTTGCAAAACTCCTGCAAAAAAAATTCAAGGGAAAAGTAAAAGTTCTTCAAAAGGATTTTCTGCTTTTTGATGAGGAAGAGCGCTTTGACAGGATAATTGGAAACATACCATACTACATAACCTCTCCAATACTTTTCAAGCTTTCAAGAATGGGGTTTGAAAAGGCAGTTTTGTGCATACAAAAAGAGGTTGCGCAAAGAATTCTTGCAAAGCCAGGAACAAGCAATTATGGCAGGCTGTCTGTTTCTTCACAGCTCCTTTTCAAGGCACAAATTGCAGCCTTTGTTGACTCTAGCGCATTTGACCCAAAGCCAAGAGTGGATTCATGCATAATTTCCCTTGAAAAGACTGGCTTTAGGCTTTCAAAAGGGCAGGAAAGGGTAATAGGCGCAATTTTTTCACACAAGAAGAAAAGCCTTAAAAACGCTGCAATAGACGCAAGAAAACAGCTGTTTTTCTCGTCTGACAAGAAAAAGGCGGCAAAAATTGCACAAACGCTTAAATACTCGGGCAGGAAAGTATTCACACTGTCTCCAAAACAGGCACTTGAAACAGCAGAGCAATTAGGGGGGTTTGCCAATGGCATCAGGAGTCAAGGCACATGATGACACAACTGTCAGCAAGATGCTGATCACAGTTGCGGCTGAAATACTGCTAATATGCGCTGTATTGCTTTTGCTTTTTGTTTATCTTGAGCTTCCTCTCACTCTTGCAACAGGAACAGCCCTGTTTGCACTGCTTATTGGCTCATTATTCTGCTGGAGCAATCTTGCATCAGCGCAGATAATCCTTTTGCTTTCCCTGTTTTCAGTTGAGTTTGTGCTGCTCGGGTATTTTGACATACTTTTAGTTCCCTTCATAATCCTGGACATTATTGTCATAGCTGCAATTGCAAAGACATGGAACCCAAAAGAAGGATGACTTATTTTACCCTTGCAATTCTCCTTTTCTTCACAGTATTGCTTGGCTTTTTGCCTCCAATATAAAGCTCTGAAAGAAGGTTCACTCTCTCTTTTCCATGTTTTGCTTCAAGGCTTGCTGGAAGGGCCTTTTGCTGCTCTTTTATTTCGTACTCAAAGCACCATTCTGCCCCTGGCAGAAGCAAAGGTATGGCGAATTGCTGCTCTTTTTCTTCAAAGCCCATGAAAACAGGGTCACATATCTTCACATTCTCAAGCTTTTTGCCTGCCTTGAGAAAAATCCTTGCCTTTCCATTTTCAACTGTCTTGCGAAATTCTGTTTTCTGGGAAAAAAGCTGCCTTGCAATAAGAGCTGCTGCCCCTAAGAAGAACAGCATCAAAACCAGGGAAGCTGCAGCCAAAAGAATGGGGAATTCTGCCCCATTATTTTCAATTCTTTCTGCAGAGCCAGTGCCCTTTATTTGTATGGTTGTTGCCTCTTTTCCGCACTGAATAGTATAAGGGCCAGGCAGTAAAGGCGTAAATTCTGCCTGAAAGTCAGAATCAAGCGCCAATTTCAGGCTCTTTGCTTCAGGTGTTGAAACAATTGCCTGTTCCTGGTTTTCGCAAAGTATGTGCACAGGCTCCCCAATCTCTGCCTCACTGACAAGAAAAAGCGCATTTGCAGCACAAGCCAAAAGAACAATGAAAAAAGCAAGCGATTTTCTCATAGGCTCACTTGAAAAGCAAAATGGGCCCGAAGGGATTCGAACCCCTACCCCAGGGTTTCTTCGAAACAATATATTTCCCCGAAGCCCTGTCGGCTATCCATTACCACACGGGCCCCTAACTGTTTTGGCATAACCCTATTTAAGCAGTCTTCTTACCGGCCAAACCCAGTATGCCTTGCAGGCGGCCTTACGAAAAGGTAGTATTTTGAGTTTCCCTGCATCTCATCAGTGACTCTTGTGAGTATCAGGTTCACAGGGTCTGGCAAAAGGGGCACTCTTTTCTGAAGGTCCTTGAAATTCTCAAATGGCTGGCTGCCCCTTGTCTCAAGTATCTCCTTCAAGTGCTTTTTCCCTATTCCTGGCAACAGCTCAAGCTGGTGAAGGCGGATTGAAATTGGCCCTGCCTTGTTGAAGAATGACATAAAGTCAGCCTCACGGTCATTTATGATTTTTTTTGCAACAAGGGGGAGCTCATTCCTGGCAGTTGCTGTAAGGTCATTAAAGTCAAGCCTTCTTTTCACCTTCTCAACTTCTGTCCTGTTTTCCTTGCCTATGTTGAGTTGTTGGCCAAGAGAACAAGGCGAGTCCTTTTTTATTGTGACCTCAAGCAGGGTAAAGTACCTTTCCCCCAAAAGCTGCGCAATAGGCTCACGCTCGCGGTCAATTGAGCGGCCGTCTGGCAAAAAATCTATTACGCGTGCATTCTCTTCCTTTTCCATTGTCATCTCTCCCGATATATATTCTTGATTCTTCAGTATAAAAGTCTATGCCCAAAAGGAGCTATTCCTTTTTCTCAGCAGGCTTTTTTGGAACGAATTTCTTTGCCTTTTTTGCGTATTTTCCTGTTATTTCCTCTATTTTCTTCATCTTTTTCTCAGGCAAATCAAGCTTGTCCTTTGCGAAAATCAGCAAAAGCTGGCTCTTGTTCTTTGGCAATATATCCACAATTTTGGCAGCAACCTCTGGTTTTATTTCCAGTTCTTCAAGTTCATTTAGCATTTTCTGTGCGTCTTTCAGGCTAAGGTGAGAGAATTTTTCTGCATATTCCAAAGTGGTCTGCTGCTCAAAGCCAAATTCCCCTCTGGTTCCCTGCCTTTTTTTGAGTATGTCCTCAACCTCTGCCAATGTTGCAGGCCTTATTTTCCGGGCGCCATTACCAATCATCATAATCACCTAGGCTTTTACAAGTCTCAAGTGCACAGGCGGGATGACAAGCTCTTTGATTGCCCTGCCATCCCTTATTCTCACTACATATGACTTGCCTCTTTTCTTTATTATCCTGCCTGTCCTTCCCCTGTATCTTGGGTGGGGCATCCCACTGTACTTTGACTGCGGGTCAATTGAAACAACTTCATTTATGCCAAATGAGCTTATCAGCCCAGGCACAGTAAGCTTTCGCTTTGCCCTGCCAAGCAGCCGGCTTCTTTTTGACATTTTTCCGAGTGAATGCTTCACATTATCACCTATTACAACCATAAGACAAAGGGAGCTTGCTTAACCTGTGTTTGATTTAAATACCTTGCCTTTTTAAATAGGTTCATTCCTTTAAAAAGCTTGCGGGTGCTTGAGTGAAAAAAAAGAAACGCAAAAAAGCCAAAGCCCGCCGCAAAAGGCCCCAAAAGAGAAAAAAGGCAAAACCAAGGCCAAAAAAGCGGCCGGCAAAGGGAAAAAAGGTCACAATAAGGCCCACCTTTAAGATTGAAAACATAGTAGCTTCAGCTGAGCTTGGCCTTGAGCTTGACCTTTATACCATAGCCTCGCGGGTACATGACGTCGAATATGAGCCAGAGCAGTTTCCAGGTGCAATTCTCAAGTTAAAGGAGCCAAAAACCTCTCTTTTGCTCTTTAAGAACGGCAAAATAATCTGCACAGGGGGCAAAAATGAGGCAGAAGTTGGCGCAGCAATTGAGAAAACCCTGCGAATGCTCCTAAAATTCTCAAAAGTAAAGCCCCCAAAAAGGACAAAGCCAAAATTCGTTGTACAGAATATTGTGGCGTCAGCAGAATTCAATGTTGAGCTTGACCTTTATACCATAGCATCAAAAGTAAAGGATGTTGAATATGAGCCAGAGCAGTTCCCAGGCGCAATAATGAAATTCAAGTCCCCAAAAACCTCTCTTTTGCTCTTTAAGAACGGCAAAATAATCTGCACAGGCGGCAGGTCAGAAAAAGAAGTAGAAAATGCGCTTAACATGGCAGCAAGAATCCTTGAGCCCTACTCTTCACCGCTCCAATCCTGAAAGCTGGGTGAGAAAAATGCTGCAAACAAGGCTTATTGCAACTGGCAAGGTACAAGGGGTAGGATTCCGCTCATTTGCATGCAGGATAGGCCAGTCACTTTCACTTGTCGGCTATGTGAAAAACCTGCCTGACAACACAGTTGAAATACTTGCACAGGGAGAAGAGGAAAAAATAGCCAAATTCTGCAAAAGAATACAAGGGGTGCAGCTTGCTCTTGGGATAAATGTGGAAAACTTAAAGGCAGTTGAAACAAAAGAAATTCAAAAGCCCTCTTATGCTTCTTTTGGCGTTCAATAATGATTTTTAGTTTAGGCAAAATCAGAAGTCTCTTGCGTATCTCCTTCATGGTCAGGCGCTGCTTTGCATTTTGCGCTCTTTTTAGAGAACCGATAAGCCAAGCCAAAAGATATTTTAGCATACCATGGAGCATCTGTCCTAATATTTAGGATGCCGATATCAGCTCCTTTTGATGGTTGGTTGCAAATGTTTACAAGACCGACCTTTACTCCTTGAAATGACTTTGAAAAGTTTATCAAACCAAATGCAAAACCACGTAGCTTCTTTTTTACCACATTTATACAGCCAACAGTTGCCCCAAATATCTCTTGCGCAGAGCTCATCCCTCCAATACTAACCCCGTTTACATTCTTGCTCATAATTATGATACTACCTGCATTCAGTCCATTTACAGTGCTTGCATATCCTCCGAGTAGGCAAATGTTCACCCCATTTGCTTTTTGCACGTCATTCATCAGTCCAATAGCAGCTCCACGTACATCTCTACCATCTGCCATCGCCGAGATATTCAAACCCCGCAACACATCAATATCGCTGGCTAGTGCACCAATAGCCATCCCATGGACTTGTTTACTAGAGTTCACTATTCCCAATGAGAAGTGTTCTTTAACAAGCTTTGATTCACCACGCAAGAGCAGTTCACTCCTCAGGAGTTTGTTTGCGTTTCTGCCTATTTTTAGGACGAGACCGTTTTCCCTTTTGGTGGTGCTTGGGTTTGCCATTACGTTGGTCATGAGTTTACCTCAACCTTTAGTTTAATGTGGTAAATCCTATATAAAAGGGTTTAAAAAGAGACCTGTTAAATTAGCAAATAGCCTGCAATTGCGCCAAACAATGAGCAGATTGCATTTGTTGTTGCCTTATTCCCTATTCCTTTTTCCTCAAATACCCCTACAATGCTGTCTGCCATGCTTCCTCCAAACCCTACAACTCCTATTGCAACAACTGTCCACAAGTCAAGCCCAGGAAGAAGGATAAATGCTGCCAAGCCTATGAGAAGGCCCCCGTTGAATGACATCAAAGTCCCAAAAGTGGTTATTGCCCCGTTTTTCCCAGTCTTGGTTTTCTTGAAGTTCATAAGAGAAACAGGCGCTCCCCCCAAAACCCCAAGCTCAGAGGCAAACTTGTCTGCAGTTATTGCTGCCAAAGCCCCAACATAAGGGCTCCAGCCTATTATTGGGTAAAAAACAGCGCAAATGGCTGGGACCAGCCCGTTTGCAAGCACATTTTCCCAGCTTCTTTCATGCTCATACAGGCCAAGCTCCTTTTTTTTCATGTGCCCATACCTTGTTGCAATAATGGCAAGCACAAGAAAGATCAAAAGCAGCACAACAAATTCTGGCAGGCCAAAAACAGCTACAATTGCGCCCATTATTACTGCAAGCACAAGCCCTGCCCAGTCAAGAAGCGCGATATTTGCCTTTCTTGCCATCATTCCACCTGCACTTGCCTGTCATTTACAAGATTAATATTCTTTTGCGTCATTTTCCTTAAAACCTGTGCATTGGTTTTCAAATGATTGCTAAAGTTTGAAGTTAAATACTCTGTTTTGCCTTTTGCAAAAGCAGCATAAAGCAGCAATTGGTCAGCAAGGTGAAAGTCAACTGCTGTGCCTGCTTCAATTTCCCCCAAAAATTCTCTGCATGCTTCATTTGCAACCTTTTCAGCAGGCTTTCCCCTTTCTCCTAATGAACTTGCACCAATGAAATTGCCCCACAAAGTTATGCAATTGCCTGGGGAAAGCGAAGCTTTCCCCACTATTTCTCCGCTCACTTCATGCTGCCACATCATTTGCTTAAGCTTTTTTTCCTCCCTTTGAGCAACATGAGCAGGAATCCCAGAGGAAATTATCAAGTATTTGAACCCCTTTTGCTCTTTTTCCTCAAATTTTACAGGCTTGAGAATTGATGGCTCAGCATTAAGCACCACTTTTCCCCCTCCTTTTGGGTAAAACCCTGGCCTTTCCATTTTCACGCTGCACTTGGCCCCAAACTTTGCAGCAGCAGGCAAAAACACATTTGAAAAATACTCAAAACTGGGCGCACCCCTGACATGCGTGCCCCCAATTATCTTAAGAATGCTTTTTTGCTTTGCAAACAAAAGAACAGGCAAAACTGACTGCATAAGCAATGTGCATGAGCCAGCAGTGCCAATGTCAAATGAATAGTTCCCTCCCTTTATTTCGCCTGGCTCAAACTCAATTTGCTTAGAGCCGATTTCCGCCCCCTTTACCTTTGCCCTGGTTATCTTAGAAAGCAGTTTGCATACAGTCAAGTGCTGCGGCCGCAAACCAGGCACATCTCGCCCCTTTCTTATGTTAATTATTTTCACTGGCTGCTGCAGAACGCAGGAAACAGAAAGCGCAGTTCTCAAAACCTGGCCTCCAGCTTCTCCAATGCTGCCGTCAATCTCAATCATGCTAACTTTGTGGGGGGCAATTGCTTTTATTTGCTCCACAATGGCATCAGGCACATCACAGCTGCAATTGCTCCAACAACACCAACAAAAACAATAACAATTGCAACATCAGGAAGTTCTGCTCTTTTTTCTTTGCTCTCAATTGCAGGGTAAGCAGCAGGGGGCATTTCATCTGTGCCAGGAATGAGGGCAATCTCTTTGCTTTGGTTTGGGAAAAAAGGCCCTGGCTGCCTTACTGAAAAGTCCCTTGAAAAAGTCTCATTTCCCAAAAACCAGTCTTCAAACAGGATTTGCACTGCTTTTTTCCCTTTTTCCGAGTCCCACACAAACTCAGCGTAAAAGGGCAGGTATGATGCATTTTTTTCAACAAGCTGGAATGGGAAAACAGTTTTATTTGCCTTTTCAACCTCAAGGTTTTCCCCTTTAGGCTCAAAAGAACTCTTTACAGTCATTTGCCTGCACTTGCCAACTTCTTTTTCAAATGAATAAATGCTTGCAGAGCCCAATTTTTCCCCATTGGAAGAAATTGAAATTCTTGAGGGCATTCTTCTTGCAAACAAGACAATTTTACCATCCTGAATCCCCTGCAGCCTCTTTTGCAAAGGCGGATTTAACCAAAGCTCCTGAACAGGCCCAATTTCAACAAAAAACTCCCTTTCATCCTCCAAATTCTTTTCAAATGCCTGGTTTCCTAAGCTTACTTTTGCCTCGCAGCCACATACTTCAAATTCCCCTACCTGCTGGCAAACCAGCCTATACTCGGTTTTCCTATAGCTATACTCAACAGACACCTTGCCGCTCAGCTTTGTTTGCAGAACAGCATAAAATTGCTCAAAATCCTTTTCCAAAAGCCTGGAGCTGTCAAGCTCAAGCATAACAGGGTTTGGCCCGTCTTTTTTGAGCAATATTTCTTTTTTCTCTTGACCATAATGGTACACAAGCTTTGCTTCAGTGAGGCTTGCATTGCCAGGGCTGAATATTTCTATAAAGCCTGCAGGGCACTCAGTTGTGGCATCAAGCAAAAAAGTTGCTGAATCAGGAAAATCTGCAGACCATGACCACAGCAGCTTTGGCTCTGCTTGGTCAGAAGTCACATTTTCAACCTGCGGAATAAGAGTCACTATTTTTATTTGTGCAACAGAAAAAACATCTGCCAGGCTTGGCTGCCTCTTCTCTTCTATGCATGCGTTTTTTGCCCCAAGAAGGGAGCTAGCAATCTTTTCATTATGGGCTGATGCTTCTTGCACCTGCAAAACTGCTGCTGAGCATGTGCAAAGCACAAGCAAAAAGGCCAATTCCTTTAGCATTTATACCAACTATGGCAAAATCGCTTCAAGCTCCTGCCTTGTTGCTGCAACAAACAATACTTTGTTGTTTGAAACAGCCAGCTTTATTCTTGTGTCAGTTGTTTCATTTGAGCCAAGCTGCTTTTCAAACAAATCACTCTGTTCCCTGGTTTCAAAAATCACTGCCCTTGTTGGCTTTCCAATCCCCTGGAGCACGCTCTTTTTGCCCCTGAAAAGAACAATTTCAAGCTCTCCACTTTTGACAGTTATTCTTTTGCCCCTCTTGAACTTCAGGCCATGCTCAAGCATTATATCGTGCACAAGCCTTAGAATCTTGAGCTCTTTTGCGCTGAAATTCCCAAGCTTTGAAGAAAGGGCAAAAGTCCCATCTGACTCTGCGAACTTTCCTTGCTGGACAAGCTTTCTAAGAGCCTGCAGCAAGCTGTAATGGTTTATCATGATTCCTGCTCCCTCTCCCTTCATTTTGTGAAGCTCATCTGCAATCTCGTCAGCATTCATTGCAAGGCCAAAGCCGCCAAATTTCCTGTCTGCCCTTTTCCATGCCACTTCAAGCTCTTTAGGGCTAACAGCCATCATTTTTGGAGGGGCACTTGCAGGCTGGGCAAACGTTATGGTATAATTTGCCTTTTTCCCTGCTCTGGCAAGAAGAAAGACTGCAGCCAAAAATATGATTGCAGGAACAGCATAGCGCATATAGTTCTCAAGAAAGCCCCCTCCTTCAGAATAAAATCCATAGTCTGCTTGTAACCCTTCAAAATCAAAGTGCATTGTCCTTTGCCCTGCAGCAGGCGCAGCCCACACAAGCAGGGTGCCATTGCTTGCATAATATTGCTTGCTCTCACCCTCATCAATCCACACGTCAAACTTCCCATTAACAGGCTCATCACCAACTTTTGCATAAAACTCATACTTGTTGCTGTCCTGCAAAACAGGCTTAACGTCAAGCCCCATTACCTCGGTATAAGCAGATGCGTGCAGCCTGCCAAACTGGTCAAGCATTTTCACTGTGTATTTTCCTCCTTTTGAAAAGTTCAGCAAAAACCTGCTTGCCCAGCCTTGCTGTATCTTCCCACCTGCTATTTCCTCTTCAAAAGACTTTGCCCTTCCCTCATAGGCAGCTGCAAAAAAGTCAAGGTTCCTCCCAACCTCCTCATTTTCTGCAATAGAAAATTCGTATACCTCCTCTTTTCCTGCAAAAGCCCTTTTTGGCCCAACAAGAATTCCTTCGGGTTTTGAAATCTCACCAGTGTCTGCAAACCGGCAATTTCCTTCTCCAATATAAATTGCCCTGCAATAGCTCTTGTTCCCATCAAACTCAATGCCAAGCGTAAAGTTGCCGGATTTTCCCCCATATTCTACTGCCCCTGCATTTGGAATGAAAAGCGCTTGTTTTGCAGCCTGCTTTGCAGCCTCCTCTTCATTTCCAGGCAGCATTTCAACAGTTTCAAACCAATGGCTTTCATTTGAGCTATTAAGCCTGCCATGCATGTCTATAACTCTGCCAGAAAGCATGTCAAGCACAATCACTCTACTGTTTTTCTCTTCAAGCTGCTCCTGGTTTCTAATAAGCTCTTCAGGCACTGCGCCAGTTGAAGCAATTATTATTGCATTTTCTGACCCCAATGCATCCTCAATGCTTGCTGTTCTTGATGAAAAGCCGCAGCCTGCCATTTCTTTTGCAACAATGTCATCAAAGCCAAAGGGCACTCCAGGGGCAGACGCATGGTCAAGAATAAGGATATTTTTCTGGATTGGCTTATTGCTGCAAAAAGCAAAAACACTTTCCTTTTCCTCAGAAAACAGGAACAAGTGCATGACAGCTGCACTTGAATTCCCAAAATCAGCAGCTTCAGAGGAATACATGCCAAATGAAACAGAATTACTGGCATTTTGCCCAAGCTTCTCCAAAGGCTGGCTATTATTCTGGCTCAGCAAAAGCAAAGCAATAACAATTGCCAGCAGCGCAATTCCCACAACCTTGCGCATAATTTAATAATTTGCAACAAAAGAGATAAAACCCTACTTATTTCTCCACACAGTTTTGCCGTCTTTCCTGTCCTCAACCACAATGCCCTGCTTTTCAAGCTCATCCCTTATCTTGTCAGAAGCAGCATAATCCTTCTTTTCCCTTGCCTCATCTCTTTTTCTTAGCATTTCCTCTATCTTCTTTTTGTTAATCCCTTTCTTTTCCTTTTCTTTTGGCCCAAGCCCGAAAACACTGAGCAGCTTCTCAAGCTTTTCAGCTGCTATCAATGCCTCATTTTTCCCTGCAGTCCCGTCAGAGCATTCGCCAGAAATCCTTTTTGCAAGCAAAAACAAGGCAGCAAAAGCATTAGGAGAGTCAAAATCATCATCCATTGCTGCTACAAACTCTTTTTCAGCATTTATTGCTTCCTTTTGCAGGTTGCCGCTCCCTTTGGCAGGCAAAGGATAAGTCCTTGCTGCCTTTATTGCAGAATGAAGGGTATTCAAAGAATTTCCTGCGGCACAAATTGCGTCTTCTGAAAAGTCAATCGGGCTCCTATAATGCGAAAGAGCAAAAAACATGCGAATCTGCTGTGATTTGTATTTTTTCAACCCTTCCTCAATTGTAATGAAATTGCCCAATGACTTTGCCATTTTTTCCTTGTTAACAGTCAAAAAGCCGGTATGCAGCCAGTACTTTACAAAAGGCTTTCCAGTGCCTGCTTCTGACTGGCAAATCTCATTCTCATGATGCGGGAAAATCAGGTCCCTTGCCCCTCCATGTATGTCCAAAGTATCCCCAAGTATGCTTGTGGACATTGCAGAGCACTCAATATGCCAGCCAGGCCTTCCTTTTCCCCAAGGAGAGTCAAAAGTGGCTCCAGGCTCCTCTTCAAGCTTCCAAAGAGCAAAATCATGCGGATTTTTCTTTGTTTCATCAACTTCCACTCTTGCTCCTGCCCTTATCTTTTCTGTGCTCTGATGGGAGAGCTTGCCATATTCCTTGAATTTTAAAACATCAAAGTAAACTCCAGACTTAGTGGTATAGCAAAACCCATTTTTCTCTATTCTTTTTATCAGTTCAATTATTTTTGGTATATTCTCGCTGACCTTTGGAGCAAAATCAGGCTTCATTATGCCCAGCTCTTTTTCCTCTTTTTCATACATTTTGCTGTATTTTTTGGAAAGCTCAAGAGGCAGGACTTTCCTTTGCTTGGCTCTTTTGATTATCTTGTCATCAATATCTGTAATATTCTGAACAAAGGTCACCTTAAAGCCCTTGAAAAGCAGATATCTCCGAATAAAATCAAAGGACACAAAAGTCCTTGCATGCCCTAAGTGGGACTTGTCATAAGGAGTAATTCCGCAAACATACATTTTCACAATTCCAGCTTCCTGCGGAACAAACTTCTCTTTTTTGCCTGGCAGAGTATTGTAAATTCTCACTCAGATTACCCTGATTTCAACAGTCCTTTTTGCATAATTTACAATGTGCTTATAGTCCCTGTAATGCTGGTTTACAGTAAGCAGAACAGAATAAGTGCCTGCCGGAGTTTTGTAGTTTGAGCACACTGAAAAACCAACAACCCTTTCCTTTTGAGGCGGCAAAGAGCCTATTCTTATTTCCTTTATTTTTGTTATGCCCAAATTCTCAAACCCCAGTGCTTTTGGAAGCTCAAGGCTCAGAGAGGTCATTGCAGCGTCTTTGCCCACATTTTTAACAGTAACATCCACCTCAAGGCAGCTTTCCTTTTTTGCAGTAAGCCTGACCGGCCTTAGAGAAGTTTTTATGTTAAAAGGAAGGCCAGGCCTTTGCGGCTCTTCCTCTTTTTTGCCAAGCAACTCATCCAAAAATCCCATTAAAATCCCTCTTATTATCTTCTTCTTTTTCTCCTCTTTCTTTTCATTTTCACAGTTTTAACCTCTTTCCCATGGTGCGCCTGTTTTGACTCAGCTATATGCTGGAAATGCGGCACATCCTCAAGTGCTAGGCTAAAGAAAACATAAAGCATTGAGAAAAGAGAGCCAATTTCAAACAGGCTTGAAACCCCTCTTGCCAAATTTGCACTCATTCCCAAAGAAGTACCAAACAATTCAAGGCTAAACCCAATTGCAAACCCCAAAGCTGCAATGCCAAGCGCACAAGCATGCCTTACAGCCCTCCATTTTGCATAGAAAAACGGAACCCCTAAAAATGGCTTTGCCCTTGACCAGTAAAACCTGTAGTAAATAAACATAAGAACAGCCAAAACAGCCAGCACTGCCTTTACTAAAAGCAGCGGCTGTATCAGTTCCCCTGTTGCAAGCGCTTCATCCATGCAAACCCCTTCTCACTCAAATAATTAATCCTTTGCTTTTATACCAGCTTAAACTGCCTGTCAAGCACAAGATGGGAAAAATAGCCAACAAACACTGCTGATGCTGCAAAAAGCCCGAATAAGAATAAAGCAGCAGCAAAAGCAATTGCCAAAAACAATATGCTATGCATTATTCCCCTGTGCTTTGGCCTTAAAAACCAGTCTATTGCAGCAAAAGCCCCGAGCAGGCACAAAGCAAGCACAAAAAACCATTCAATCCCCATGTTTCCCAGCACTGCAGCATAGCCAGCAACCCCAATTATCAGCACAAAAACAATCCCATAAGCCAATTTTGATGCTTTGCTCTTTCTCAAGTCAAGGTCAGGCAACAGTGCGCTTACCCCCGAAATACCTGCAAATAGCAGCATGCCAATTAAACTCTCATTAAAAGCAAAATAAGCAACTAAAAAGCCTAAGACAACACCAAAAGCGAGATGCAACTTCCAATTCACTTTCCTACCTCATAAACCATGCTTTAGCAGCTTTGACATGTGCTTTTCATACCTTCTGACATGGTGGGCCTCTTCTTTTTGCGACATTTTCTCAAGATTAGCTGACAGGCCCATTATCTCATAATAAGCCTCTCCAAAAGCAGCTTCAGCTTCAATTACCTCATCAGGAGTCCTGCAGTCAGTTATTTCGCAAAGAGCTGCCAAATACCTTAACTGCTCAAGTGCTCTTTCCCCTTGCTTTGTCATCCGTGCCCTTTGCCTTCTGCTTCCCCTAAACCTTTTCTTTACCCAAACAAGCCAAGAAACTATTTGCCCATATACTTTTGAGAAAAATGAATCCCTTTTCCTCATTTTCATGGCAGAAAACTTTGGGGCAGCCTCAATTTCAAGCTTAATATTTGTAGAGGCAACAGTCATCTCAGGCACAATTAAAGCAGCCTCTTTTGCAGGGTCAATGAATTGCTCATCCTCAAGAAGCCCTTTAGGGAATTCCAGGCTTTTGGCTGGCTTTTGCCTTTGCTTTGGCTTTGGAGCTGGCTGCACTAGCTGCTGCTCTTGTATGGTTTCCATGCTGGTCGCATTTCACTATTCACAAAGAAGGTTTAAATAACGTTCATAGCAAAAAGCATTATGGCAAAAAAGAATAAGGCTAAAGGCACAAACAAAAGAGCGAAAAAGCTTCACAGGGTGATAGCTACAAAAGTTCCTAAAAAAAGGCTAGTTGTGGATCCTGATGAAGCTGCAAGCTATGTTGATTACAGGCTCTTATTTACTAATCCAGTGATGCACAGCTTCTTTGGAGGGCTCTCACAAGAATATGCAAAGTCTTCCAAGTCACAAAGAAGCGCAATAGCAAACGGTACCAAGCTTCTTGTAACTACATATGCATTCCTAGTCTACTATCTATACCCTAAAAAGCCTAAATTTAAGCAGATGATAAAGTCAAACAAAGAGCTTTCATCCAACTTTGCCAATGTTAAAGCCTGGCTGGACAAGAATGATGCCAAAAAGGCTGCAGACTATTTTGTTGCAACCATGCACACAAAAGTGGCAGCTGCTCTAATGAGAGAAAGGTGAGATTATGTTTCTCTTCCAAACTAATCAAAAGCCTTCCGAAGAGGAGATTACAGAATGGTATACAAGTATGTCCACTGTTTGGTCTTCTATAAGACAAGATCTATTGCAGCATAAGGGGAACCTTGTGAAACTTAATGACAAGAAGGCCAGTACAGTTGACAAGTGCATCAAGGCAGTTGACGAGGTTCTCGTTGTACTGAAAAACAAGGAAAAGCATGAACACCTACCAAAAATCGAAAATGCGAGCAAACTTATTGGGGGTTACATTGCCTATTTCAAAGAGGCTTATCCTACTGGTTATGTTCCAAATCCAGACAGCCAGCTAGAAGAGCAGACAAGCCCGCTTCCAGAAGATGACGTGATAGTTGGCATCAACTGGACCAGCGCAGACCGGCCAACAACGACCCAGGACATCATGGATTATACCCCATATGGGGGAACAGCAAATCTTGGTATAAAATCCGCGCTCTATTTTATTGACGGGCGCATTATCCCTGGTGCAACCTATGCTGGTGCAACGCTTCTAAGTGGCTACTTAGATTATGTGATGACTGCGGGTGCTGTAGTAAGCTATGGCGGTACTCTTGTAGTTGATGCGGGTATCAGGTCTTCTCTAAAGTCTTCCATCAAGTCTCTTACCCTCAAGGATTCTTGGCCGTGGCTTGGCAAGTTCTTTAGCAGGGAGGTCGGTGAGGAGGTTGTGGAAAAGCAGGTCATGAAAACAGGCACCAGACTGACATCCAGTGAAACCGGGCAATTTGTTGATAACTGGGTAAATAAATATGTCATCAAAGAAACAACAGAAAACCTAGTAGAAAAGGAGATAGGATCAACGTTTGGAGCTCCAACCAATATCGCTAAAAAATTTCTAAACGCAAAACTTCCTCCAGAGGAAGCAGCCAAAAAATACTGTATGGCCTGGATTAAAAAGAACATCAGCAAAGATGGGCAGAAAATACTATTCAAAAAAGGCTTCTGGGATGATATTACAGAATACTGTTCAACGACTATTAAGAAGGGATGGGAAAAGGTCACTGAGCTTGAGGCAAAACAAATCATGAAGGACTACACTGCAAAGAACCTTGTCTCTAATGGTAAGGAAATGCTCAACAAAGAATTGATTACAAATGAGCTGACTGAAAAAGCTGCCCTTGACAGATTTTCGGGTTTATTCACCAAAAAAGGAAAAGAATCATTGTTTCGTGAAGGTGCATTTGAATTTGAATCCTCCCCAGTTGTAAAATTAGGGGTGGGATTCAAGAAATGGTGGATGAATTGGGCCGATGACGTAATCAATTCGACAAAGGACATGGCAGAGCTTCAATCAGTCAGAGTCAAAGGCATTGGAACTACTATAAATGATGGAATTGTGGATCGTGAAATTCGACGCTATGTAACGAAAGATATGGGGAGAATGGAGTCAGTGGGCAGGACAGGGTTGCCAGGAGGGGGCCTTTATCTTCTGGGAAAATTAATGAAAGGCATCTATTATTCTGTGGATTTTGCATTAGTAAAGCCAGTGCTTGGATATGGTAAGTTATATGCCAATATTGATATGGGTGCCTATATCACCTCAATGTATCTCAAAAAGAAGTTCACTCCAAATACAACAGAAATGATTGATTTGATAGTCAATCCACCAACTAAACTTTCCAATATAGAACTACCAAAGGACTTGAAAGAGGACGAGTTCTTCAAAGACATTCAGACACAGGTTGAAGAGGAAGAGCCAGGGGAAACACTAAAGTTTGACGGATCAACAGAGCAGAGTTTAGATGAAGACCAATCAACAGAAAATGTCTCAGGACAAGAGCAGGAAGAAACAACAGGCACTCTAACTTGGTGGGATGCTGCCAAGACACAAGCAAAAGACAAGGGTGTAAAGAAAATAATGGGATTCATAGATCAGCTGCCAGAAAAGGACAGGCCAACAGTGCTCAACTGGCTGTCTCAAAAAGCAGGCGCAACAGAGGCAGCTAAAATAATTGGTTATATCAAGAACAATATGGACTTGTCAATCAAAGACTTGGCCAGCTTCAAAAAATACCTAAAAGAAAGGAAAAGCTTGCCAATAAGCAAATTAACATCCAAGAAAAGAAGAAAGCTAGTGACATAACTTCACCAAGCAATTATCAGGCGACACAGGCGTTCACCAACACACTTAAATACGGGAAGAGTCAGAAATAGACATAAAGACCAACCAGGAGGGATAATATGTTCATTTTCCAAGTAACAAAGCAGAAAACAGACAAGCTTTCAGAGCAAATAGGCAGGTTTTCCTATGGTGAAAATTGGACAGATACCAAGAATGGCTACTTTGTCCAAACCAATGGAGAGTGGGCATCTCTTTTCAAGGGAAATCACCTTACTGGTCAAAAGGTCGCATACTACAAGAAAGGGACTGATAGAGATGCACAGGGCAACGAATGCACCCCTGAGCAGGTAAAACTGATGCTTAATTGTCTCAAAGGATACAAAGCACCCAAGCCTATCACAATGTCTCAATCACCGATTTCACATTATCTTGATGATCTCGATCTATTAATTGGGAAGTACAAGAAGGAATACAAGAGCAAAGAAATTGATGGCTACCACATAAGGACAAATGGAGAATATATCACACTATATAAAGGAGGAGATAAAGATGAGAACAAGATTGCTTGGTACAGTAAGGGCGCAGGTTATTCTGGTGTAAGCGGGAGCAAATTTGAATATGGGCATATAAGGATGATGCGCTACCTGCTTAAGTATGGCTCAAAAAAGCCAAAAAACAATCAGAAAAAATGGAAGAAAGACAAGGAGGAACAGGGGTTCATGAAGGAACCAGAGGGGCCCATAGTAGAGCCAAAGCCAAAGACCCCTTATGGAAAGTTCTACTGGTATATCCAGAACAACGAAGAGCTCAAGAAGCATTATGTTGGCATAAGCTCATATGAATTGGCAAAGCTCAATGACTATATTGGGCCAGACGAATCAGACAATGCAACTTACCAAAAACGCCTCAAAGCCATAAATAAGAAGTTTGAAGAGGTTGAGAATAGCACTGAGGATGCAAAGGAAAGGGATGCAAGGCTTACCCAAGTATTCAAGGACCTGATGGAGCAATTGAAAAGTGAGAGGTACAAGGGCGGCAAAAGCACTTTTTATGTTTTAGATGCAGGTGAAAACCCGCCAGGCAAGCAGCTGACAGCAGAAGAAAGAGAAAGCCAGACAGCCAGCTTTCTTACAAAGACCGGGACATTCAAAAAAGAAGAGGATTTTGAGGCAAAACTGCCTGTTTATGACTGGAAGAAGATGAAAATAGAGAAGAAAGAGGAGAAAAAGGAAGAGAAAAAGGATGGGGAAGACGGAATAAAGAAAGAGGTGAAGAAAGAAGAGAAGAAGGTAGAAAATGAAGTGGTAGAGGACAAAGTACAAACTGAAAAAGGCAAGGTTAAGTATACCAGGGAAGAGCTAACCAAACTTCGCAGCCAACTTACAGAATATGGCCAAGATTATCTACAAACCAAAGAGTGGCAGGATAATTGGTACATCCTAAATGGAGCAGTCACCGAATATCTTAACCGTATCGAGGACAATACGTATATTATTATTGCTACAAGGTCTGCACCAGGTCTTAAGAAACAAATAGACACCTTCTATGCTCTAATTGAAGGGGGAACAGCGCCATCTCCAAAAACAAAAACCACTGGAACGACTAAAGAGATAACCTTCAGCAAAACCAACAAAGAGCTAAAATCCTTTTACAATGAGGTCATAGTTCCATCGTTGATAGAGGGTCTAACAGATCAGAATCTAATAGATCTATACTCAAAATCGACTTATGGTCAGGTTATTGATTTCTGGAATAACAGCTTTAGCTCAGATTTAAAAACAAATGATGAGGTTCTTGCAACCTACAACGGACTTGCAACTGATGAAACAACAAGAAAGAAAATAATGCTGATACTAGTTGCCAACACAAAGCTGTTTGGTGACGTTGGTGCAGCTCTAAGTACAGTAGAGAGCTTGAAGGCTGCTATGTCGAATGCACAGTCTAAGTACGAATCAATGGTCCCTGGGACAGAGCAGAAGACTTATACTCCACCTTCGACAGACAACCAAACAAGCAACCAAGATATTACATCCACCACAAAGACTGTTGATGAGTGGCTAAAAGATAGCGATGTAAAGAGTGCTCTAAGTGATCTTGCTGATAGCCCAAGGAAAGTTGCCATCAATACAATCAAAGAATTTAATGAGGGCGAGAAGATAACTAAACAAGACATGCTTGATGCAATAGATGCAATCAAGGAGGAAGAAAAAAGAAGGAGCGGCCAATAAAAAAGAAGAGTATTGAGTCTAGCAGGGTGCTGAATCATGCCACCACAATTCAATGTACCCACAAAACAGCTGTCAGATGATCCTTTAGTGCTTATCCAGTCAGCATCAGATGGAATTAGGAATATAGATAAAAATGACTTTAAGAATCAGGTAGAAGAGAAGGTCATTGCCCCGCTAAAAAAAGCAGTTTCAATTCTCAAAGCTAGTAAGGATAAAGAAAAAAGGAGATTAGCTCTTCAAATTTCATATCGAGCAAACTTCTTGCGGACTCAACTTGAAAGCGCAGATGAAACAAAAGAGCAGAACAAGATATTGTATGCTATAAGTTATAGATTGAACCACTGGAAAGTTGAGCTTGGACAATTAGGTCAGCAGACAACTGACGAGAGCGGATTCTTTGTGGCAGATGAAAAGCTAGAGGATTTTGTCAATAATTATGCTGGTTTCCTGTTTAATAGCGGCAAAAATACAAAGAATTGGTATGGCTACTCTACTGGTGATACAAAGCCTGCTTGGTACTCTTCTATTGAAGCAGACCTTACTCATCTAGAGGCAATGTATGGAGATGACCTCTTGCAACTTAGCAAGGATTTGCAAAATAAAGCAATGGAGTTATACCCAAACCATACCTATAGACATGTCCTTCTTTCACAACTTGGCAACTTGGATAACTTCAGGGCAGGGCTTGTCAAGCTTGCGTTGACTCAGCAGGCTATAGATGGGCTTTCTATAAGCTTAAAGGCAAAGCAACTTGGCAGGAAAACCAGCTTCTCAGAACTTGAGCCATTTTTCTCATACTTTCTTACTGTAAAGGCAGAAGATAACAAACGGGTGCTGTCAAAGAGGCAAATAAAGGTTCTTGCTGGTGAGATTTCAGGTGACTTCAACTCAATTGTCAGCAGAGTATTCAACTATTTAAACAGTTCTGGGCACGATGGACTTGTTTCTCTTGTTATAGATAGCAATTATGGTACAAATACAACTATATTAGACAACCTTTTGGAGGATCTAAACCCTTCCTATAATACAAGTGCGCAATCCTCTTCTGATAAGCTTGTGCATCTTTATTCATTATGCTGGAATACTCTTGGGAAGTATTCTAAAGTCTGGGACAGATTCCAAAACAGATATAGCAGCACAGTTGACGAACTCTTGACAGAGAACGAATACATTTCAAGCGATGCAATAGCTGTCCAGCTGAGTAGCCTAGAAACACAGAATGACCAACAGAAGCTCTCCTTTGAAGTGGACACCTATTCCTTTGTTGATATTCTTAACATAATGTATGGTATAGAAAATGGGGGGGAATTCATCAACAGTCTCTCAGATGTTGAGACAACTGAAACACTCTCAAGAGTCAATGCAAAGGAGTTTTTTGATGTCATCCACAAAAACTCACAGACATTCGGAGTAATAATGCAAAGTTCAGATAAAATGGATGAAATCTACTTTGGACTTGGACAAGAGTCTGTTGAACACACCAGGCAATTCATGGAGGTCTCAAAAAGGATAGCAGAGCGAACGTATAATATCTTAACAAGGTCAGATTTTGAAAGAGTTGGCAAAAACAGGACAGATATGGCGTATGACTTTATAGATGCCATAATAACAGCCAATGCTCCGGGTTTGAACAACCTCAACAATATGGTTCTTGTAAGAGATGAGCAGGACAAAGTTGTTGGTATAAAAGATCCAACAAACAACCTCTTTGTAGTAACAAGAGAAGGAGTTCAGCAAGTCTGGGACTTAAGACAATTGCGCCACATGAATCTCATAACAAAAGATTCAGATGAGCTAAGCGTTGAGGAATGGAGTGGCAGGCTAAGAGAGTTTCTAACATCAACTCAGAAGTTTATAGGAGATATGCACATATCAGATGTAAGCCCCAACTTAAGGTTTCAGCTTGACTACCGCAACATTCTTACTGAGATAGACCGGGCATATTCTGACATTGCAAGATATGTTGAAGGCTTTGAGCTTTACAGTGGCGATGCAGACTTGAAATATTCATTTGTCAAAATAGATAAGAACCTTCTTGACATGCTTGGAGGAGTTTCACTATACGGTCCAACCGGAGAGTCTGTTGTTTACAATTCTAATGTATTCTCTTCGCAACAATTTGATGAAGATGGAAACCCAATCAAAAGGGACATAGACGAACTCCACGAACTCTTAGTCAATAACCTAAATACAGTGCTCCCAAATTTCACAAACGAGCTAAATGAGCTTGCTGTAAGATACCTCCGCAAGGCAGGTACAGTTGACCTTGTGAGTTTTGATGAAGAGACTCAGACAACAAAAACAGAGGACGGAGAGTATTCTTCAATACAAAAGGATGTTCACCTTCAGAACAAAACAGGTAAGGTATTTGTCTATCTGACTGGGCTCGCTCACACGCATTTGAGTGATGGTGTGGAGACAACAACTGTCGGACAGCCACCAACACTAGAAACTGAAGCAACCAAGCATTTTGATGCAAAGGACTTGCGGGCAGATATAGTGGTTTCTATAGAAGGAAACTATTACAAGGTAGTCTTAAATGAGCAAAAGGAAAAGGACACAGAATTTATGAAAAGTGTTCAAAACCTAATTCAAACCAACTCATCAAAGCTTAATTATGTATTCTCACAGGTTAGGTATGCAGAGTTTTATCACAGTTTCTCACCTAATTTTACTTTAGAGAGTGGTCTAACGCATGGAAGGAGCCAAGAACTAAAATTCGAGAATGAAATCCAGAAGTTTGATGATATCAAGAAGAGGGTAAACGGAATTGGTTTTTTTGTCGGCTCAGAAGTCAGGTTCAAAAAAATTGATTTTTCTACTCTAGATATACAAACTCCTGGTAAGAACTGGGCTGGGACAGTTGAATTTGACTTTTCCAAAAAAGGTAAGGACCCACAGCAGAGCCTGATTTTAGGGGTGTTTGATCTACGCTGGCCAGAGCCTGACATATATGGAAATGAAGTAGAAAAGAACTATGGCTACAATCTGGCATCTGGAACTAGGCTTGGACTTATTTCATACAGAATAATAGACCAACTGAACCTTCTTGGGGCATTTGGGGGCAATAAAGAAACCCTACTAGGAGGCATGAGACTTGATATGCCAAATGTTAGTGGAGGCCTAGTAGTAAGATTGGACAAAAACGAAGATCAAAAATACGAGGTTTCAGATGGAATTCTCACGGGCAAGCTCACAACAGAGAAACTTGACATAGTTGGCTATAGTGAGTTTGAGACAGGGCAAAAATCAGACTATGGGATAAATGCCATCTATAAAATTGCTGATGACGAAAGGATAATGGTCCATCTGTCGGTTCCACAACCATTTAGAGAGCTTGATGAAATATCCGTCAAGAATATAAAAACAACACTTTTGGATCTAGTAGAGGAAATTGACGAGAAAACCCCTAACTGGGAAGAGCTTACCTACCAACAGAAACAGACTCTTGTTGAAAGTTGGAGAAATGGCCTTCAGAATATAAGAAAGAGAATAGTTAGTTTTTCACCAGGCCAAGATCTACCTGCTGTTGACACACACATTTCAGTTTCATATCAGAAAGGAGATTTTATTGCAGGTGTTTCACGCATCGAGGATGAGAAAACAGGAGAGTATATCATTGGGTCGACAAACTTTGATGTTGATAACAACGTGAATGCGTCTGTGATACTGGGGAGAGAAATATCAGGCATGAAACCAAGTGAAGATTTTGGAGGGCTTAAGCTAAAATTTAAGAAAGGGCTGTTTGATAAGGAAAGCGTATTCAGCTTTGGACTTACTGAAAGATCAAAACAATTTACATATGTTCAGCAGTTGACAGGAGACCTATATTTGGCTACAAACCTTAAGGCTATTAATGATCTTTACAAAGGGACAAAAATTGAGATTGGAAAGGAGAATAAATTCGCAGCAAACTTCCAGTATGGCGCTGGAGACAATCTGAAGCTATTTGGAGTAGGGCTCAGCCTGAAGGACATTATAGATCTTGGAGATACAAACCTCTTTAACATAGGATATACAAACACAAAGTCATCAGACGTGACATCAAACAGGATCACAGGGTCTTTTGATGTGCGTACAGGTAGAATTGGATTTAATGTATTTGGTGACCTTAATATCGGAAACTTCAACGGTAAGAACAAAACCCGCCTGGATAATCTAGGTGTAAAATTCTACTTCCTCTTCCCATCAAAGAAGTAATAAGTGGACTCGGGGGGATTTTCACATAGCTACTTCCCAACTAGGGGAGGTAGTAGGAACCCACCTTATGGAAATCTAGTGGTTCCTGCTTTGAACCCCCGGCCTCCTGCTTTTTTGGAACCAATTTTGCATTTTTTTGATGGAACTTTTTTGCGAAGTTCCACGAAGCAAAAAAGGTCCTTTTTGGTGAAGCTTTTTGCGCCAAAGGCGGAAAAAGGTTCCTGCAAAGCAGGCGCGCTACCACTGCGCCACGAGCCCATGCCTTTTCTCTGGTGTAAAGCATTTTTATAGGCTACGTCAAAAACCCCTATTATGGGACTGCTGGAACTTATCTCAAAGGCATTAAAGCCTCGGCCGCTTTCAAAAAGAAAGGCAAAATGCCCAAAATGCAAGGCAGACCTGAACCTTGGCATGGAGCGCTGCCCTAAGTGCGGGACCCATGTGGAGTCAATGTTCAGGTTTGAGTGCCCAAAATGCAAGGCGCCAAATGAGCTGAAAGCAGAAAAGTGCAAAAACTGCGGGTATGACCTTGTCCAGAAAAAGCCCCCAAGCAAAGTGCAGTACCGCTGCCCAATATGTGGCTATGTTGCTGATTATTATATGCTTTCATGCCCTGCGTGCGGCACAAAATTTTCAGCCTAATTTTTCAAAAGCCGAAACTTGTAGCCATAATGAATAAGCCCTTCTGAGTTGTCCTCTGTTATCCTCCTGAAGACCACTTCCACGCTGTCGCCTATTTTCACATCTCTTTCCCCTACTCCTACTACCTGTGCTGTTAGCTTTGGGCCTTCCTCAAGCTCAATTATTGCAAGCACATATGGGGTTTCAAGCTCAAAGCCAGGCGGACCAACAGTTATTTCTGTGAATGAGTATATTTTGCCATTTCCTGAAAAGCGCTTTGGCATAATCTTTCCCTTTCTCCTGCAAACTGGGCATAATTTCCTAGTGGGAAAGTAATTGGTATTACACTTTTCACAGCAGCTTCCCTCAAGCCTGTACCTCTCTGGTATTCTTCTCCAGTTAATTGCTAAGTTTTCCTTTGGCATAATATCAAGCCTTTTTCTTGCCGAGCTTTCGGTATTCATGCATGCAATAGAGTATAAGCAAGGCAATTACAGTCATGTAAAGGGAAGGGGCCCTGCTGAGGAGAAGCAACAAGCCAACCAAAAACAGCAATACTGCGGATGCTGTAAAGAAAGTCTTCATTTTCTTAGTTTTTTCTCCATTTTCCATAGTATCTCCCTCATGCTTTCTTCATCAGCGTGGAGCGTTGCTCCACGTCTGAAAAATTTATCATAATTTTTTCATTATGTGAACAACTGCAGTTGCCCCGCTTCCCCCTACATTGTGCGCAAGCCCTATTTTTGCATCTTTTACCTGCCTTTTGCCTGCCTGTCCGCGAAGCTGCCATACTATTTCTGCTGCCTGCTTTACCCCAGTTGCGCCTACTGGGTGGCCGCAGCCTTTCAGGCCACCAGATGTGTTTACTGATATTTCAGAGTTAAGAGAGGTTTTGCCCTGCTCAGTCGCCTTGCCCCCTTCACCTTTCTTGAAAAAGCCCAAATCCTCAATTGCCATTATCTCTGCAATTGTAAAGCAGTCATGCACTTCTGCCAAATCAATGTCTTTTGGAGAGAGGTTTGCTTCATCAAATGCCTTTTTTGCTGCAACTTGAGTAGCCAGAAGCGAGCTCATGCTTTTTCTTGAGTGCAATGCCAAATGATCGCTTGCCTGAGTTGATGCAAGTATTTCAATTGGTTTTTCGCAAACCTTTTTTGCCTTGTCAAGGGGCATTAAAACAGCAACAGCTGCGCCGTCTGTTATTGGGGAGCAGTCAAAAAGCTTCAAAGGGGTTGCAATAGGCCTTGAGTTAAGCACTGTATCAAGGTTTATTTCATTCTGAAAGTGCGCATACTTGTTTTTTGATGCATTTGCATGGTTTTTCACTGCAACCTGGGCCATCTGCTTTTCAGTTGTGCCATATTCAGCCATATGCCTTGTTGCCATAAGCGCATATAGCCCTGGGAAAGTTGCTCCCATGAAAAGCTCCCATTCCTGGTCTCCTGCCCCTCCAAGCGCAGATGTGACTTCATTGCCAGGAGTGTCAGTCATTTTCTCTACCCCTCCTACTACAACTGTATCATGCACTCCTGAGGCAATTGCCAAATAAGCCTGGCGCAAGGCAGCCCCGCCAGAAGCGCAGGCTGCCTCAATGCGGGTTGCAGGAACAGGCGTTAAGCCCATTGAGTCTGCAACAAGTGCCCCTACATGCTCTTGGCCAACAAGGCTGCCAGGTGCCATTGTGCCAATATAAAGGCTGTCAATTTCACTGCCAGAAAGCTTGGAGTCCTCAAGAGCGTTTCTTCCTGCCTCAATAAGCATGTCCCTAAAGCCCCGTGTCCACTCTTCGCCAAACTTGGACATGCCAACCCCTACTATTGCAACTTTTCTCATAAAATCACAGGCTTTTCAGCTTTCTTCTGTGCTTTACATATACTCCATAGTCAATGTACTCTTTGTCAGCAATATAGTCTGCAAGCGTTTTTCCTTTGTATTTTTTCCTTTTCTCAAGTATGCCATCCTTTACTTCAATTGAAAATGCGTCGCTTCCAGCCCCAGAGCCAAATGAAGTCACAACAATCCTTTGGCCTGGCTTTGCAATGTCAAGCACGCCTGCAAGGCCTATCATTGATGCGCCTGAGTAAGTATTGCCTATTACTGGCGTGAACAAGCCTGGCTTTACTTTTTCAGTGCCAATTCCCATTTTCTTTGCAGCTGAAATAGGGAACTTGCCGTTTGGCTGGTGAAACACAAAGTAATCATAGTCAGATGCCCTTGTGCTGGTCTTTTCAAACAATCCCTGGGTTGCTCCCATTATATGCCTGAAATAAGCAGGAGTTCCTGTAAACCTTCCTCCATGGGATGGAAAGTCTGCGCCCTGCCTTCTCCAAAAGTCAGGCGTGTCTGTTGTAAATGAGTAAGTTGCCTCTATTTCTGCAACAAAGTCCTTGCGGTCCCTTCCAATAAGAAAAGCGCCAGCACCAGCAGAAGCAGTATATTCCAATGCATCACCTGGCCTTCCTTGCGACGTATCTGCGCCTATTGCAAGGCCAAAGCGAATCATATTTGAGCAGACCATGCCCATACACATCTGCATTCCTGCTGTGCCTGCCTTGCAGGCAAACTCCAAGTCAGCTGCAGTAAGCTCAGGGGTTGCTCCCACTGCTTCTGCCACAATTGTTGCAGTAGGCTTTACTGCATAGGGGTGTGACTCAGAGCCAACATAAACTGCTCCAATTGCCTCTGGCTCTATTTTTGCAAAAGCAATTGCATTTCTTGCAGCCTCAACAGAAAGGGTTGCAGAGTCCTCATCAACATCTGGCACAGATTTTTCAAGCACTCCCAAGCCTTTTGTTATCCTTTCCCCTTCTTCCCCCCATACTCTTGCAATTTCAGAGGTTTTTATCCTGTATTTTGGCACGCAAGAGCCATAGCCGATTATTCCTGCTGCTTCTACCATAATAACAGCTCATATCTTGTTCAATGCTTCCTTGATTTTCTTCAAGTCAGTATTTGTTGAAATCACAGGTATTTGCTCTCTTTCTGCTATTTTTACTGCCAATGGGTCAACTTCTTTTATCCCGTGCAGCACAACAACAGAAGGTTTCATTGGGGTTACCCTTATGACAACCATTGGCGAGCGTCCTGTTGACACTTGTGCAAATATGAATGCTCTTTCTGACATGCTTCCATAAAGCTTTGGAAACTGGTTGTATGGCATTTCAAGTATTATCTTCAGGCTTTCCATCATAGTATAGCCATAGAGCTTTTTTACTTTCATAAGCTCCTCATTTGCAACCACTTTGCCCCCAATAAGCTTCTGAAAATCAAGTGCAGATATGCTGGTTGCAAACTCATGAACTTCAAAGTATTGCTCTGTTTTTTCAACGCCTTGCTGGAGCTTTGAAAGTATTGGGTTTCCCCGTTCATTGTCTATTTTTACCAAAGCATCTACAAATCTTTTTATTACGCCTGAGCCTGGGGACTTTCTCCTGTTTCCCTCATAGTCGCTTATTGTTGAAGGCGAGATTTTCAGCAGCTCAGCCAATTCTGCCTGTGTTATTGCAAATATTTCCCTCCACTTTTTCATTGTAGAGCCAGGCGTTTGGCTAAGGGTTATTTCCCCAGCTATCTCGTTCTTTATTTTTTCCATAATTACCGGAAAAATTAGCTTCAAAACAGCTTTTAAAACTATCGAACATGCATTTGACATCTGACGAATAGCCCCATAGCTCTTTTTATGATTTCACCCCGTTTCTCTTTTCATGGTGCTCTCAGACAAGGACATCAAAAGCTATATCAAAAAAGGAAAGCTGGCATTTGAGCCTGCAATTTCTGACTCGCAAATAGGCGCAGCCTCAGTTGACTTGACTTTAGCAGGCCGCTTTTGGCTGTTCAAGCAAAGGTTTATTGGCAAAAATCCAGTAGATTTGTCAAAAGTCCCATTCTCAAAAGCAATACAGGAAAAAAAGCTAAAATCAATAATCATCCCCCCAGGGGGCATGGTATTGGGAATTACAAGAGAGAAAATTTCCTTGCCACTTGATTTAATGGGAACATTGGAAGGAAGAAGCAGATTCGCAAGAATGGGCCTGGCAGTTCATGTGACTTCCGCAATGGTCCAGCCAGGCTCGCAAAACCATCAGGTACTAGAGATAGTTAACTTTGCGCCTTTTCCAGTGAAAATAAGGGAAGGGATGAGAATAAGCCAAATAGTGTTCGAGAGACTGGAAACAAAGACCAGCAAGCCATACTCAAAATTCGGCAAAATCGCAAAAAAACAGTAATCAAATCAGGCTTTTGTCAGTAATTGAAAGTATTTCTTCAAGAGCAGCCTTTCCGTCCTCCCCAAGCTCTTCTGAGCATGAGGAGAGAAGCTCATCAGCCTCTTTTCTTGTTATATAAGTGAAAAGATAGTCATTTTCTATGAATGTTTTTCCGCAAATGGCCCCTTCAACAGAAATTGCAAGCTCTTCATTGTGCTTTGCCTCTTGCACAGGTTTTCCGTCTTTTTGTATTTCCCTTACCTGGCCTATTATTTTGCCTTTCTTATCCATGAGCCTTATTCCTTTTTTCAGCCTTCCTCCTGCAACCTGCACTCCAAATATTGCTGGCTTGCTTTCCCTGAATGTGCAGCTAGGAAGCACAAGCAGCTTTGCAGGGGATGGAAGCCTTTCAATTGCAGCGCCTGATGCAATTTTTTTCTGCTCTTCAACCCATGCAGCATAATCTTCGCAAAGGGAGTAAATCACATCTGAGGAAAACAGCTTGACGCACTTTTTTGCTGCCTCTGCATTTGCGTCTTCTGCAACCCCAACATTGAATGCAAGTACAACGCCTAGGTAAGGTTCTGTTGCCCTTACAACAGAGGCATCGACAATGTCCTTTTTCACAACATTGCCAACCCCTGCCCTTTTTACCTGCACCTTCTGGGCTGTCAAAAGCTTTCGTACTGCCTCAATAGAGCCAATGGTATCTGCCTTTACAATTATCCCCATTGACTCAGACTCAGAAAGAATGCCTTTTATCAGGTCATTTATCTCTTTCAGCTGGTCTGTTTTTGGGTTCTTGTCATCAACAACTATTGGCGAGCCTGGCAAAGCAGCCTCAAGGCCAGGAGCATAAAGTTTCACTCCAGCCGCAGCATGCACCTTGTCAACATACTCAAATTTGTCTCCATCTGCTTTTGGCTTTAGCTTAGGCTTTAATACTCCCCTTATTTTTGCCTTTGCAGAGCCATTTATTGTCCCAAAAAATATTGTGTCATTCTTTTTCAAAGTGCCCTCATAAATTATGACATCCATGGTTGTGCCAAGCCCTTTTTCCTCTTTTACTTCCAATACACTGCCCTTGCCAATTCCTCCAACCTCTGTTTTAAGCTCTTTTTCAAGGAATTTTTGCGACAAGCCGGCAACTGAAAGCAAAAGCTCGGCAAGCCCTTCTCTTCTTGTGGCAGAAACAGGGATTATTGCAACCTGCTTTGTAAAGTCAGTGATTCTGTCAAACCTCTCGCTTTCAATCCCGCGCTCATGGAGCTTTCCAACAAGCCCATAAAGCATTTCATCAACCCTGGTCTGAACATCTTCCCTTTGCAAGCCTATTGCCTCTACAATGCCGCACTTGCCAGATGATTTCCAGCCAGAGACCAAATCCAGTTTATTTGCAGCAACAACAAAAGGGGTTTTGAATTCTTTGAGTATTTTTATGCTCTCAACAGTTTGCGGCTGAAACCCCTGTGTAATGTCAACAACAAGAACTGCAATGTCTGCTATGCTGCCTCCTCTTTCCCTTAAGTGGGTAAATGACTCATGCCCAGGAGTATCTATGAAAAGGAGCCCAGGTATTGTAAAATCAGGAAGCCTGCTGCCAACTGTGCTGCTGCAGGCCTGCTTTATGTCTGCAAGGGATATTTCAGATGCTCCTATGTGCTGGGTGATTGCCCCTGCCTCTTTTTTTGCAACATTTGTTTTTCTTATGGCGTCAAGTATGCTGGTTTTTCCATGGTCAACATGGCCCATTACTGCAACAATTGGCTGGCGTAAAACCATTTTAAACACCTATTTATTTTCCCCTTTGTACTTTCCATCATATGCTTTTTGCGCTTTTTGCTCAAGCTTTGCAAATACAAGCTGGAGCACTCTTGCATTCTTGTGAAGTGTTATTCCATTCTTATTATGAACAACAAGCAAAGACTCACTTCTCCCATGGTAGCCAGAATCCCATACAGCACACCTTATGTCTGCCCCGCAGCGAAGAAGGGATGAGCGTGGAAAACCAAATGCAGCACAGTCAAGGGGGACAGAAACATATTCATTGTAAATTATCTTGTAAGGGCCAGCCGCAAGATGGAGCTTCCCCTCTTTCCAATCCAGTTTCTTGGTGCTGCTTATTCTCCTTTTGGAGTTGTCAAAGTCAATTTCCCCAGCATCCTCTAATTCATGTACCTCCTTTAGCGTTAAGTCCACTCCGCAAGGCTGCAGCTGTTCATCCCCTATTAGCTCTTTTACCATGTTCTCTTTTGCTATTTTTTCCCCTGAGACTATCATTTTCCTCCCCCGACAGTTTAGCAAGAAGCAGTATTAAAACCCATTACAGGCTGTGCACAAGCTTTTTAAGCAGTATTTGCCAAAAACTGACACATGGGGGGCACAATGTTTACAGCCAAAAAGCCAGTAAATAGAGTTGGTGCTGTTGTTTTTGTACTATCTTTTCTGGCTGCAGCAACATTTTCATTGGGCCAGCTTTCCAAGATAAGACAAAACGGTCTTGGCTGGAACAGTGTTGAGAAGCTAAAATATGAGAGCACAATGCAATTGAAAGAGAAACAAATGAAGCCTTTAACAACAGGGGCACTCTCCGGCAAAATAAAGGTAATGCATGAGACAATTACAAAAGAGGCAAAAGCCATAATGTGATTATTTGCAGGTGGTAAAATGAGATTGGTGAGAAAAAACAAAGACTCAGGCTCTGGAGGCGGAGGCCCAGTAACTGAAAAAGGAAATGGCGATAAAACTAGTGATAACAAGAACAATAAGATTTCATCAAAAGATCTTAAGGAAAAGACAGAAGAAATTGATAAGAGCAAAAATACTCGCGAAAAAGAACAAACAAAGGAAGAGAACAGGGTTGATAAAAAAGAAAAAAGTGAAAGCAGGTCTATACAAGGAAAATGGTCGGGTGAAGAACCACTTGAGCCAATGGAGGATTCAACTGGGGAGAATGAATCTAATAGCCACACAGGTTTTGACGATGTATTAGAGGAAAAAAAAGATGACAACAAAACAACTGATTCTAAAAAATTGGAAACTGACGTTGACGACTATTTAGAAAAAGGAGAGAAGAAGGACAACGCTGAAGAGGTGAAAGAGCCAAACGACATTTCAAAGATAGGTGAGGGCATATGGACAACTCTAAACACAACAGTACATCTTAGTGTTAGCTTCATCATTTTCGTAACCTTATGGGCTGCAGGGGCAGTTAAGCTTGGCCCGCCGGACTTCACACAAAAAATACAAAAGAAACCAGTTATTGAAGAAGTTGGCAAACAAAAACAAACGAAAAAGGAATGGTCAAACCTTACGGAGCTTGCAGCCTTTTGCAATATGACTGACAAGCAAATGGCATGGATGACTAAAACAAAGGAAAGGCTTTTGCATGGTGAATTATTCAAAGGAAAGCTTACAGAACAAGATGTCATCCATTATCTAAGGAAGAGCGGAATATTGGTAACATCAGGCGTTAGCATTCAGACAGCAGAGGAATCACTTTTCAATCAAAGGGCAGCTGCAAAAACCGGGCAAGAGAAAGAGGAGATTGACAAGCAAATACAGGTTCTCCGTGCCTTTAAGAAGGAGTGCGGCTCGCCTGATGAGGTATGGGCTTGGCATGGCAAATATGATTCTCCCCCCGGCTTAGTGCAGGTAAAATAACTAAACCAGCCTAAAGCCTATCACGCAAACTACAGCAATCACAAGGTTATCATCTACTCTTGATTCCAAACTCTCAGCTAGTGCTGCTGCCCCTGCTACAGCAAGAGCCCACCAGCCTGCAAAATAAACAGCAGGAATGCAAGCAAGGAAAAACGCAGCTGTGCCCCCAATGGTTTTGTTCCTGCTGTAAAAGAGCTTCTTCTTGCTTCTCCTGCCAAAATATGAGCTTGCTGCATCTCCAAATCCAAGTATTATGAGTGATGCCATGATATAGTTTATGTCAACAAGCAAGGTAAGGATTGCCAAAGTTGCTGCAGCTATTGTCATGGCCCCATAGCCAGGCGTTACCCCTGGCCTTTCAAATGCATTGATAAGCCTTTCAAGAGGCCCAAGCATTACATTTGAAAGCTTGAGATGAACAAGCACCAAGCCAAGACAAAGTATAATGCCAACAGTATAAGTTGCTATTGTTATGCCGAAAAACAGGACAAGGAACATGCTTGCAAGACCAAGAAAAACATGAAATATCTGCCTATTGTCCTCATTCATCAAAGCACCTACTTGTGCAAGCTGCCAATGTCATGCCTTATGCATACTTCACGAGGCATTTCCCATCCTGCGAATTTCCAGAGTATTTCAGCAAGAACGCATGCAAAAAACGCAAGAGCAAAGCCTGCTGCAACCTCTGGTATTGTGTGCACCCCCAAGTATACCCTTGAAAATGCAATGAAAAGAGCATATAAGAAGAAAATTGCAAAAGAGCGGTTTCCTATTGCGCCTATTGCAATAGTAAAGCCAAGCAAAGAATGCAAAGAAGGAAGTGAAAAGCCTTCAGGACAGGGTATTTTGCCAGGAATTTGCTCGCATGGCCTCTGCTCTTGTATGAATGACTTAAAGGAAAGGCCCAAAAAAAGCCCGATAATGACTGTCATGAGCAAAAGGGGCAGCTTTTTCTGCTCTTTGAAAACAAAAGAGGTTCCAATTACAAGCGCTGCTGTGAATATGACTATGAAAGTCACATCCCCAAGCAGCATTGAGGCTTGTATGACCGGCTCCCTGACAATGCCAAATAATTGAACTACAAGCTGCCAAGCGTCCATTAACAATTCACCAGCTCCAGCATTTTTATATTGTGCCTTCGATATGCTGGAAGTTGATTCAATGGCAGAGAGAACAAAGGCTAAATACCATCAGGCAAGCCTTTCAGAGGCTTTTGAGCAAAAGCCTGACAATATTGACAAGTTGGTTGCACAGGCATTTGATTCTGACCCAAAGGTAAGGGAAAAGGTCGCTTCAGATCTTGGCAAGATAGAAGACCCCAGGGCAATATTTGCATTGATTGAGCTTTCTGCTGACAAGGAGGAAAAAGTAAAAGAGGCAGCGCAAAGGTCATTGGGAAAGTTCAAGGAAGAGGAAGATGCAATAGTTTCCCTTGAAAAACTGCTTGCAGCAAGGAAAAAGAGGATTGAAGAGCCTGAAACAGCGCCGAAAGTGAATGGAAAGAAAATGCTGCCAACCATTGAAAAGCTGTTTGAGCACTATGAGCCAAAAAAGAGGGAAAGAGTGAAAAGAAAGCTCTTCCCCTCGCTTTTGAAGCAGTTTGGCTTTAAGCCCCAAGAGCTTGGAGACCCTCTTAAAGAGCTTGAAAATATTTATCATAAGCCAGCAAGGCAAGAAACCCCTGTACCCGCTCCAAAGCCAGAGTCGCAAGACGCAGACAATTTCCCATTTGGGGAAAACCCTGCTCCTACTCGCAAAAATGACCTTATTGAAGTTGAGGAGCATGACAGGGAAATTGCCCCATACGCTGAGTTTGAGGGGGCTGATGAGCTTGCAGCTGAGAGCAAGTACTTTAAGCTTGCATATGAGCTTGCCACAACCCCTGGCATGGGAAAGGCAGCATTAAAAAAAGAGGAAAAAAGGATAGTCTCAAACTTCAAAAAAGAGGTTAATACTGCATTCAAGCTGGCAGCTGCAAAGGCAAAAGAAGAAGGGTTTGCAAAGCTTACGAACCTTAAGCCAGGAATGAGGGGATTATCCTTTTCAGAGCTTCCAATTGCATCAATAACTGAAATAGACTATGGGGCAAGGAAAAAGCCATACATGAAAATCTCGCTTTGGGATGGGAAAAGGGAAGTGCCTGTTTTAGTGCCAAAAGAAAGGGCAAAAGGAATACTTGTCTCAGACAGAATTGAGCTCAAAAAAGTGTCAGTTGACTTTCTTGTTGAGTCAAAGGAAATTGTGCTTGTTGCCTCAAGGGCAAGCAAAATACTTGTTGTAAAGTAGCTAATTTTTCCCCATGAGCTTCAAATACGGCAAAATCCATTCATAAAACTCTTTTGAAAGAACTGCAACTTTCCCTTTTTGCTTTCTTGCCCTAAAGCCAAGCCTAAGAAGCACTATCTCATCTACATGGTCCCCGAAAAAATAGGCAATCCCTGTGCTGGAAAACCCTCCCCTCGCATCAAATGCACCTGCAAAATAAGAGGCTGCAAACTCATTTTTGTATTTCAGCCTCTGTTCTCTCTTTTTAATTTCCTCATCAAGCCATGCCCTTACAGCTGAATTGTAAAAATAGCATTTTGTCTGCTCTTCAGGCTTTTTTGCCTCTTCAAACTTCACTTTGTCAGGTTTTGCCAGCTTTTCAGATAGGCACAAAGTCAAAAAAGCCTCGCAAAGCTCTTTTCTCCCCTGTACTCCGACTCCTTGCTTTGTCCTTCTTGCTTTCCAAAGCCCAAGCAAATACGCTCGTGCAGGGCTCATCTTGTGCTTCATAGGAGAATAAAAGAAGGAAGGGAATTAAAAAAGCAATCAGTAGTCTGGGAGCCTGTAAAGCACTACACCATCGGTCTTTTCTTCTGCAATAGCTCGCGCAAGCCCACCAATCTCAAGCTGGTTCTTTGCCTCATTCAAAAACCCTTTGAAAACAACTCCCCCTACAGCTGCAACCTCTATGATGGCAAGCTTTGCATTGAGGTTGTTGTGCTCTGTTTCAGAATCCTCGCTGGAAGTTTTTTCATATGCGCTCTTGAGAAATTTTACTGCCTTTTTAGGGTTCTTTTTCTCGTGGGCAAAGTAAATTGCAATTGCCCCAGCGGCAAGTCCATAATACCTGTCTTGGCCAGAATAACCGGCACTTCTGCTAAGCGAGTTGTTTTCAAGCTCACCAAGCGTCTTTAAAGCCATCTCTTCATCTTTCTTTGCAAGATAATTTCTGGCAGCCCAGTACTTGCCGCATGCATATGCATTACGGTCTTTATTGTTTGTAATGGCATTTGGATTGATTTCAAATGCAATGGTCTTGCCTTTAGTCCTCGGTATGTTCTTGAGCAATAGTGGCGGTCTCCCCATGCTTGCACCTTTGGCTTTTCTGGGCATAAGTGCTTAAAAACCCATATAGCTTGCGCTAGCTTTTGTAAAAATACACGCTTCATGGAAAAATTCAAGAGAATTTTTCCAGCAGTGGAGCGAAAGCTCCACTCCAAAGAATTAACAAAGAGAGAAATAAGAGTCCATCACCTTGCGACACTTTCAAGTAGCTCCAATCTATCCCAGATAGATTAATGGAGGTGATCTATCCGCAGGTTCCCCTACGGATACCTTGTTACGACTTAGCCCCCCTCACGAACTTCTGGTTCGACAGCGCCAAGAAGCGCAGCCTCACCAAAAACACGCTTGGGTGACTTGACGGGCGGTGTGTGCAAGGAGCGGGGACGTATTCACCGCTCGAGTCCACTCACCAATATGTTAGATATCGATGATTGATGACAAGCGATTACTAGGGATTCCAGCTTCATGAGGGCGGGTTTCAGCCCTCAATCCGAACTCGGGGCAAGTTTGACGGATTCGCTTCTCCTTTCGGAGTCGCAGCCTATTGTCTTGCCCATTGTATGCCACGTAAGGCCCCACGAAGTTAACTTTCTCGGATGAGTGAACCCAACGACAGTCATATACCTTTCAGTGTTCTTATAACCAGTGATCGCAAAACCATGCATGTTTCCGGAGTTCCATTTGGAAAACCGTATCCCAAAGCCTTCCAATATGCTGCAAAGCTCGTCTCGAATGAAGGCATTTGCAACATGCATGGAAATCTTCGGGTAAATGTAATCTTTTTTCTTGCGCTTAAGAAGCAGCCTAGTTACGCAGCCCTCTGCATCCATCCAGCCCCGCACATATGATTTGCGAGTCTGTTTATCACCCTCCAATATCCAAGCTGGTGTTTTCATTGAAAACGTTTTCTTTCCCGCTGGGATTCCAAGGTTGACTAAGTTTTCTGCTATTTTCTTTGAGCGCAAGCGTGTTCTGTAAGTTATTCTCTTTAGGTGAGTTTTCATAGGTGCAACCGTCGGCTTGGCTTTAAGGCATTCCTCAAAAAGCGGCACAATTACGGTTTGGTGAAATTCCAGGCAGTCATCAACGATGTGCACAGAATATTCGCACCTCTTGCTCATGTAAATACAGCCGTCTCCTCCTATCAGGCCAACTAAGTAAGCTAGCTTGCTATTCATAGAAGAACGTCTAATCTATGGTTTAAGAACGTTTCTAAGGTATCATGCCGGTGGTTCTTGTTAACTACGCGGTGTAGCCCGTGAGATTCAGACCATACTGACCTACCGTCGCCCTCTCCTTCCTCCCACTTAACGCGGGCAGTCCACACAGGGTGCATCTCCCCCGGAGGGAAAATTAGCAACTGTGCGTAAGGGTCTCGCTCGTTACTCGACTTAACGAGACAGTTTGTGCATCGCAGAAGCGACTCTAGGAAAGCCAAGCTTTCCACGATATCGCACCACGAGCTGACGATGGCCATGCAGTACCTCTCGGCTCGTCAGGCAAGATCTTTGAACCAAGGTTTCAAGCACGTACCTAAAAACCCTTGAAACCTTGTTTAGTCTGGCCTTCATCCTGCCGTCGCCCACGGTAATGTTCCTGGCGTTGTATCCAATTGAACCGCAGCATCCACCCCTTGTGGTGCTCCCCCGCCAATTCAGGGAACAGAGGCAATCAAACGTATTAATCTACAATACTTTCCTTGATGAAAAGAATGTAATTTCCCGGCAAACCTCTTGACATCTGCTTTCCGTGTAAGGCGGAATTGCCAGACGCCACCAGTATAAGTCAAGTTCGTTGGTCTAAACCCTTCTTCAATGAGAAAGTTTCTTATAAATTCCAACGAGTCTCGATTTTTCTGGTCAAATGAAATATACTTTCGTGTTGCAGTTTCAGGATTTAAGGGAAGACCTCCCTCAGAGTCCCAAAAGCCGCTCACATACCACCACGTTTCCTCTGTTGAGCATTTTCTCAGGTACGAGGGTGTTCCCCAAAACTTCTGGGGGTTCCTATATTCAGAAATCAACAAGAGTTCCTCAATAATTTTCTTGTTGTTTATCCGAAGCAAATTCCCAGTAATTTTTGGCTTTATTCTGAAATTCCTGTGAAATAGTTCAGAAACACTCACAAGCCATCTTTTGTTGTCCTGATAAATCCTCAACTCGTAGTTTTTGCCTAGTCTGACATCGAAGTTTCCGTCTCTCAATGCACCAAGCAGGTAGCAGGTTTCGCTTTTCATAACTGGCATTCTGTGTCTGCGTATTTAAACGCTCACACAGTAGGGTGCCGGTGTAAAACGATTGCCTCCGCTCATTCCTTTAAGTTTCAACCTTGCGGCCGTACTCCCCAGGTGGCAGACTTAACACCTACGCTACAGCACTGCAACAGCCCGAAGCTGCTGCAACACCACAGTCTGCATAATTTACTGCTAGGGCTACTCGGGTATCTAATCCGATTCGTTCTCCTAGCCTTCGACCCTCACTGTCAGACGCGTTTTGGTCAGGCGCCTTCGCCACTGGTAGTCCTTACAGGATCAACAGATTTTACTCTTACCCCGTAAGTACTCCTGACCTCCCCCGCTCTCAAGCCTGCCAGTATCCACTGCACGCCTTGAGGTTGAGCCCCAAGATTTCACAGTGGACTTAACAGACCAGCTACGGTCTCTTTAGACCCAATATTCGTGGACACCACTCGTTCTGCCAGTATTACCGCGTACCGTGAAGCCTTGTGCGCAAGGCACATGGCGGCTGGCACTGGTCTTACCCAGAACTTATTCTGCAAACGATTTAGGTTTGCCAAAAGACAGTCGACATTAGCCGGCTGCCACTCAGAGTTCCCCTGTCACACTTTTACACCGAGTGAAGCGAGGTGTAAATTGTGAAGTTCGCTTCACATGTTCGTGCATTGCAGAGGTTTCGCGCCTGCTGCATCCCGTAGGACTAGGGCCCTTGTCTCAGTGCCCTTCTCGGGGCTCCAACTCCCATTGCCCCTACTGATTATCGGCTTGGTGAGCCGTTACCTCACCAACAACCTAATCAGGAGCAGTCTCATCCTCAGGCGCAACGGCTACATTTTGCCGCGCGTTTTCCACACCAAGCATTCCAGCATAGGTGAGGGATCGGGAATTAACCCCAGTTTCCCGGGGTTGTGCCCGTCCTGAGGGCAGATTGACTACTTGTTACTGAGCCGTATACCGTCCGGCGAAGCCGCCGGGCAGATTTGCATGGCTTAGTCGTACTCTGATAGCAGTGCCCTCCAGCAGGATCAACTGGAGTCATGAAAGATATGTCCGCATTGCTGATAATTAAATCAGCGGTAAGCACTCTATTCGCTCTCTTTTTAGTTTCTTGAAGCGTGCGACGAACACGAAAATATCGCATTCCTTTTGCGATGACCTCAATTAAGGCCAAACTGTTTCGGTGTGCGCAAAAGGGCGCATCGACAACGAGCAGATTCGTCTGCGTATTGCCAGCAGACTAAAATTCGCAGCTTTACTATATTGATACGGGTTTAAATACTTAACGTCGTTTTGCTGGCGTTTCTTCTCGGCAGGTAGGATTAAATACTGTCTGCTGCAGAGAATGTGCTGCAGGTGTGGGGCATGGCTGAAAAGAACAGCTCTTTGCAAGCTGAAGGGCAGCAGGCTTTACAAGCAATCAACCAGTATAAAAAAAATAAAAATAAAAGCAATGAAAGGCCTGTTTCCTCATTTATCACAAAAAATTACAAAGAAAACGGGGAAGCGACCGGGGCAAAGCTTCTGGTAATTAAAAAATGCAAAGAGGCAGGCTGGGTCGGGCCACTGGAAACAGTGTTCAAAGGGCAAATCCAAACAATTGACTCCATCATTAATGGGAAAGTTTCACTTGAGGAGATTCTGTGCAGAACATGGCTGAAACAGTGCGAAAATGATCCGACTAACTTGGCAGGTATCACTGAGTTCATGTTTGGGGAGAGCAAAAGAGGGGGAATGTTCAAGGGGAATTCCAAGGTTCGTACGCTTCTCCCAAAGGATATCATTAGTCCAGTGGCAGATACCATCAAAGAAGTCTATGTTATTAAAAAGAAAAATTTAAGCAACGGTAAAAGCGGTAAGGGAAAAGCAGAAGTGAAAAAGCCCCCCAAAAAGAAAGCAATTAATGGAAACAGGGCGCTACATAGTAAATTAAGGGATGCTTTTCCTGTAAGACATGAGGAGAAAGGGGCAGCAAGGGGCATTGGGAAAAGGGCAAAGACGATGGTGGACTGTGTTGATGCTAATGCATTTGCTTAATGGCTTGCAAAAAGGCGAAACAAATGTCAAATGAACAGATACTGGTTATGAACAACAAAAGGCAAAAAGGAGTAAGCAAAAGGAAGCTTGATGAGATAAAGCGAACAAGAGAAAAAGCCTTGGAAAAAATAGCCAGGCAAAAAGAGATAAACAGCGCATTTGATATATCTGATGTTGTATTGAAAAACCCTCGTCCTTCAAACAGACATTCGGCTTACAGGAAAGGTCAGCAGTGAAATTCGCTTATTTTGTAGCTTCGCCTATTGCCGAAAAAATGAAAAGAAGCTTTAAAACCATGTATAGCAACAAATCCCCAAAGCATTTGAGGTTATTTGTATGATTGAGGTTAGAGCCAAAGTTGCTTATGCTATACTAAAGGGCTATTATGGACACCCAGACAAAAAAGGAAAGGAGATAAGCGCATCAGCCCTTTGTCTGATTCGAGATGAAAAACTTCCATCTACTTACAAGCATAGGGGGATACCGACTAAAAACAGGCACGTCATTTCTCGAGAGCCAAGCAAGATTCTTAAGGCAAACGTTTGTGGGCAGCTTCTGCAGGTTCGTATTAAGGCTTCCATTGCTGATGAATTCGGCGCACCAATTACTGATTTTTTCAATGGGGAAAAAGAATTATCAAACAATGGGCACCTCCACATTTTTAAAAACGGGATTGTTACAACGTGTATTGATGAGCAGCTTATGTATGCAAAGTTTTTTTCTGCAGTATTCGGCAAAGGGGAAAAGATTATTGCAAAAAGCGATGAAAAAGGGCTGCCAATATTTGTGGCAACAAACAGGTCAGTGTTTGCCATTTTAGAAGACAGGATTTACAGGCATGAGGTTCAGGCCTCTCCCAATAGTGCAAGATTTGACAATGCTGGTGCCCACTGCTTCTTATATTATGGAGAGGGCCCAGAATCAAAATCACTTGTTTTTGAAAGCGGGAAAGGCACGCCAGTCAAGGCTTGAGGGTGTTTTGATGAGCAAAACAATCAATTTCATTGTATTTCCTTTGACTGAAACGAATAATGCGAAAAATAATGACGGTGCAAGGAGAGCAAATTTCTACCAATTCAAGGGACACACACTTAAGGTTTACAAAAATGGAAATTTGCTTACAGCGAACACAAGAAAGTTTTTTGGGATGCTTGACAACCCAAGGGTCCCTAAAAAGGCATTTCCTCTTTCAAATGGCAGCAGTATTGAACATCTCAGATTAGACGTGTCTCCTCCTTTTAATGTATCCATAGATGGAAAGAAAAAAGTAGCAGTAATATCTTTGGAAAAAACTGACTAAGGCCTGGCTTTCTCTTAAGCAAAATGGAGAGTTTTCGATATCTTTAAAAGCAGTTTGTGGCAGAAAATGCGCCAGAGAGGTGAAAGCATGGGGATGAGCGACAGAGAATTAGGTGCTATTCTTGTTGAAATGCAGGAATCAAGGCCACATATATTGGAGGAAAAGTTCGATCACTACAAGGACATTGCAATCAAGCATGAAGAAGCAGAGATTCTACTTGAAATCTTCAGAAACAACTCTGGTAACCAATTTACCTTTTATCACAGTGAAACTCTTGATGAAATGGCTAATTCGGCTATGGGGGAGCTTTTGGGAAGGATCCTCAACTATGAAAAGCTTAGCTTTGAGCAATATTGCAAATGGCTAGATATTTCAGATTATAGCTACTTTGATGGCTCTGTCAACCAAATGCTCGGCCAGGTGCTAGAAAAGCAGATAGATGGTAAGGCCGGGTCAATTTCAGTTGAAAAGATTCGCGATTTAATTCAAAAGATTAGGTTTGATGTAAATAAGCACTTTCAATTCTGTAAGGACGCTGCAATTGAGCACCAAAGCCCGCAAATCCTTCTTGATATTGCCAATAAGAATACCCGTCTTGTTTGGGATGGCAGGGAGGAAGTTAAACGTCCAATAAACATCGACACCACAGTCAAGGTCAATCGAGCAATGGAAGAGCTTCTGGAAGCTGCATACTGGTCAAAAACTCTTAGCCCTGAGGAGTTTTCCCAATGGAAGGCAGTTAAGAGAGATGCTGAGCTTTTCTCAGAAGAAATAGCAAACAAGCTTTCAGCCATGCTGGAAAAGCACACAAGCACACAAGGGGGCTCACATTTAGATGGTGCGTACAATGAGTGTTTGCGTCGTTCAAGCAGTTCTTGGGAACCTCTGCAGGTGTGCTCAGAGAAATGTGTTGAATATCTGAAGTCTGGTTTTCAAACTCCTATGCCAACCCCAAAAGAATGGCACAATGCAATAACATTCTGGAAGGCAGAAAGGTTTGATGACATTCTTGAAAATATGGCTGATTCAAGTGAAATTCCAAAACAAGCGAGAAAAGAGTCAAGAAGGGCGCTTACTGATTTGCATACAAAAGACACTATGGAAATAATAAAATACTGCGATAAAAAGTTCATCAACGGCAGAAAACTCAACGTTTTTACAACTCCTGATGCAAAAATGAAAAAGCTTGCATGGGATGTTAATAGGGCCCGCAGGTTCAGGCAGAAAATTGTCTGAGGCTTTTTACGGCTTTACCCTTACCCTGTCGCGCGGGAAAAGCACAGCCTCTCTTATGTTGTGCAAGCCGCACACTTTCATTGCCAGCCTGTCCAACCCTATTGACCAGCCTGCGTGGGGAGGCGCACCTACCCTAAAGGCATTTACATAAAAGTCAAAGTCAGCTGGCGAAAGACCTCTCATTTTCAGCTGCTTTATCAGTATTTCTGGCTTGTGAACCCGCTGTGCGCCTGAGGCGATTTCCAAGGACTCATAATTCAGGTCATAAGCATGGCAAAGCTTGTCATCCTTTTCATGGGGCATTGAGTAAAACGCCCTTATCTTGTTTGGCCAGTCAGTCACAAAATAAGTGGAATGGCCAAGAAGCTTGCAAATTTTTTCCTCTGTTTCGCGCGAAAAGTCCTCTCCCCAGCTGAATTTCTCGCCTTTTGAGTTTAATTTGTCAACAAGCTCTGTATATGTATGCCTTGGGATTTTTGAGGGAACTGAAAAATCACGCCCAAGTGTTTTGAGCTCTGCTGCACAGTGCTTTTTCACATGAGTTAAGCAATGCAAAGTAAACTGCTCAAGCAGGTCAATTGCCTGCTTTGGGGTTGCAAAGCCAATTTCAATGTCCATTTGATAAGCCTCATTCAAATGCGTCAAAGTATTGTGCTTTTCTGCCCTAAATACTGGTACTGTCATGAAAACCTTGTCCATTCCCCCAATTACTGCCAATTGCTTGTAAAGCTGGGGCGACTGCACCAGATAGGCATCCTTTTCAAAATACTGGACTTTGAATACATCTGCTCCTCCTTCTGTTGCAGCCTCAACAAGAGTAGGCGGATGTGCCTCAACAAAACCCAAAGAGCGGGCCTTTTCCCTGAATGCAAATGAAAGCTCTGAGCGTATTTTGAAAATTGCTGCAGTGTTTTTCTGCCTCAGGTCCACATACCTGAAATCAAGCCTTGTATCAAGCTCTGCAGGCACTTTTCCTGTGATTTCAAAAGGCACTTTTTTTGTAATTTCATTAAGAACAAGAAATTTTGATGGGATTAATTCACAGCCAGCCTCAGCTATTTTGCTCTTTACAATTTCCCCTTCCACTGACACAACTGTTTCTTTTGGCTGGCTCATTGAGGAGAGAACTGCTGGGGCAGTGCTTTGCTTTTTTGCAGTCACTTGAAGTATGCCTGTCCTGTCCCTTACCTGCACAAACTTTAGCTTGCCAAGGTCCCGTACCTCATGTACCCAGCCTGCTATCAATACCTTTTTTCCAGCCTGCTTTTTTGCCTCAGCAATGTAATGGGTCCTGTACAAATAAACACCTGCTGCAATATCCATGCAATTGCTTTTATAATTATTCGAACGACAGCTTGATTTGCTCTTCAAGCAGTGACTTTAAGACCTTTTCAAGGGAGTCCACATCCATGGGAAGGTGCTGCAAATCCCTTTTGTCCATCCTTACTTTCAAAACCTCCTGTCCCTCGCTGAATACCTTGTTTATCCCCAAAAGCTTTACAGGCATTATTATGTCTGCTATTGAGCTTTTTGTGTCTCCTTTCATTTTTGCTATCCTGACCTTTTTTCCAAGGGCAGAGGAAAGCTCTGACACTATTTTTCCCTGCTTTCCTATCAAAAGACCGACTTCCCCCTTTGTGAGTATGAGAACAACTCTCCCTAAATCCAGTGCCTTGTAAAAGCTGGCATTTGATATGTTGTACCTTTCATTTATCTTGCACAGGATTTGAGCCACTTCAAAGTCAAGTTTTGTGATTTTCCCTTGTGCCAGTTTTTTCCTGCAAGACGGGCAAAGCTCACCATTTTGTATGTCAGAGTCGCAAACAGGGGTTTTCATCCTAATACCGTCCTGTGGCAGGGCAAGGAGGGAAGAAAACCTATTTTGTAAGCTTTATTTCAATTGCAGATACCTTTGACTTGCTGCCATCCTCAGAATCCATTTCCTCTGTCTTTATTGCTATGTTATCAACCTTTGCTTCAGGCAAAAAGCGGTTGTGCACTATTTCTGCAACATCAACTGCACGGGAAATGACTTTTCCCCTTGCTTTTATGTAAACTTCAGTTGCGCCGTTGTTGAACTGGGTCACAACAGCCAGCACATATCCCATCACGCTTTTCTTGCCTATGTATACGACGTTGTTGTCCTTCCTTTCTGGTACTTGCTTATTGCTTGTTTCATCCATTGTTCCACCTCTTGTTTTTTGCGCTTATTTCTTTCCCTCCCTGTACTCTGCCACCAGTTCTTCAAGGTCAAATTTAGGCTCAAACCTATTTAAATTATCCTCCTTTTTTTTCTTTTTTCCCTTTTTTCCTGTTCCGAGCCTTTCAAGGCTTTTTTTGAGCCTGAAGCGGAGTTTTCTAAGCTCTGAGTCTTTCAGGACGCTTTTCCTGACCCCATTCTCAAGAAGCCTTGTCCTCTTTTCAAGAAGCGCCTTTTCCTGTTCAAGCCTGTTCAGCATTATCTTCAGGTTTGCATTTTCCCTTGCAAGCCTTGCAACCCTTGCCTCAAGCGTGCTTTGCGAGATTCTCTGCGCAGAAATTGGCTTTTTTGAAAGGGGCGGCTTTTTTTCCTTTTGCGGCGTTTTTAGCTCAAGAAATGCATCGTGCAATCTATAGCCTTTGAGTGTCATGTGCTTGAGCTTGTTTTTTTCTTCTTTTCCAAGCCCATCCAACGAGTCAATCTGGCGCAGCTTGTTTGCATATTCCCTAAAGCCCAAAAGGGCAGCGCAATAAGCGTCCCTTTCATGGGAGTTTTTTGTTCCTGCCCCTTTTGCAATGGCTCTTTTTTCATTTTCCCTGATAACCTTTCTCGGGCAATACAGTTTGCATGAGAAAAAGGAAGAAATCCTCCTTGCCATTCCAGGGGCAGGCGAAACATCACACGCAACAAGTGAAACAGTGCCATGCCTTTCAATTGTGCTAACAGCAGCGCCCAGGCCTCCAGATATGCTAATAAGCGCTATTTTCCTCCCTGACAAATCAAGTATTGCAATGCCTGTTGCTGTGCCAGGGTCAATTCCTGCAATTATATAGCGTGACAATGAGCCACCATTCATTCAAGCTTTTTCTTGTCAACCTGTTGCTGAAGCATCAGATGGGTTTTGCTCTCAATATTTTCCCTGACAACAACCCCTGCGTCTATCCAGCACGAGTCGCCTATCATTTTGCCAGGCATTACAGAGCAGTGGACTCCCATTTTCACATTGTCCCCTATTATTGCGCCAAGCTTGTTCCTCTTGGTGTCAATAACAACATCATTTACCTTTGCTTTTATGCTTCCTGCGTCAAACCGGTAGTTTGCAATCTGTGTTGCTGCCCCAAAATTGCAGCCAGAGCCAACTATTGAGTCTCCTATGTATGTCAAGTGCTTTGCATTTACATGGTCAAATATTATGCTGTTCTTAAGAGTAGTAGAGTCCCCTATCCCGCAGTTCCTGCCAATTGAGGTGGTTCCCCTGACATATGCATGGGGCCCAATTGTTGTCCCTTTGCCAATGTATATGTTGCCCTCAAGGTATGAGTCATAAACTTCTGAGCCTTTTTCCATTATCACTTTTCCTTTTACTGTGCAGTTTTCAATTTTTTCTTTTTTTTCTGGCAATTTGGAGAGCAAAAACTCGTTTGCAGCAAAAAGCTGCCAAGGCATTCCCATGTCAAGCCAATAGTCCTTTATTTCAACTGCTGTTGCGCCAGACAAAAGGCCAATGATTTCATATTCTCCTCTTGTTGACTTTTTCAATTCCTTCATTTTCCCAAATACAGAGGGCTCAAATACATACAAAGAGCAGTTTGCAAGCTTGCTTTTTGGGTTTTGCACTTTTTCCTCAAATGCCTGTATTTTCCCCTGCTTTACTACTGCTGTTCCATATTCCCTTGCATCATCAACCTGCCTAAGGGCTGCACTAACTTCTCCTTGTGCCTGCTTTGCAAGGGTTTGAAGGGCACTGGGCTCTGTTATAATGTCCCCTGCAACCCCGAAAAATGGCTCATCAACTTTTCCCTGTGCACAGCCAAGGGCAGCTGCAGTTCCATATTTTTCCCCTTGCTCAATAAAGCTAAGCTTCATGCCTTTAACTGGGTTTTTTGAAAAGTAATCAGTTATTGCCCCTTTTTTGTACTTGACAATTACAAAAGACTCATTCACTCCTGCTTTGGCAAGGTTCTCAAGCACAAGCTGCAAAATCGGCTTTCCAGCCAGCTGTATCATGCACTTTGGCCTGGTATATGTCAAGGGGCGGAGCCTTTTGCCCTCTCCTGCAGCTAAAACTACTGCCTTTTTGACTGCCATACCTTGAATTGAGGCAGACCATTTTATTAACTTTTTACTGCTCTTTTGCCCTGACACAGTACATTGTAAATGTCAACGTCAAGAAAGCCCTGCTTTTCAAGCGCCTGAATTATCCATTGCTTGAGCATTTGCTTTGCCTTAAGGTACTTTTCCCTGCCCACTTGCACATTGCCTATTGCGTATTGCTTATTCTTAATATTGAAGCAGAACATGCAGTTTTGCAGGTTCTCTACATTGTGGCAAAAATAGCAGTCAGTGCAGGTTTTTGCCCCATCCATCTCAAAGCATCTGTTTGAGTGGTAGGTATTGTAGCAATGTATCAGGAAATTGCACTGCAGTATCCTGTAGCAGCCAAACAGGCCTTCAGAGTCCATTGTTGAAAAGGTGTAGGCAGAATTCTTTGTTGTGAACGGGTCAAACGCCTCTCTTACATTAATGCAATCTATGCAAACTGCGGTATTCTCCACATTAAGGTTCCTGCCTTCCATGAATGTTGGCACAAAGTAGGCAAATTTCCTAAGCTCGCCTGAAATTGCTGCAAGGCTGGCATGCCCAGTGCCCAGCCCCATTTTCATGTTTGCTGCTGAATCAAGGTTCTCAAAAGAAACAATCCTGTTTTTGGGAAGTTTCTTGAAAAACCCATAGTCTGGCAAATAACAGGTCCCTTTGCCTATTGATGAGGGCACGCTTTTTCCTGGGTGAACCCTGTTTTGCAGCCAGCCTGCATATTTTTCAATAGGGCCAAGCGGCTTTCCAAACAGCAGTTTGGTTGTCAGTAAAAATGATTCCTCAAGCTTGTCAGGCATCAGCAACACCCCCTTGCGCCACCTCAAACAGAGATGGGAAACTCTTTTTTTCCTTCAGCATTTGGGCGATCTCGCCTTTGAGCTTGTCCTTTAGCCCAACATATTTGTCTGCCGGCAGTTCAATGTTCCCAATTGCCTTTTTCTTTGAGTGCTGGTTAAAGCAGAACATAACGTCTGCGCAGTTTCTGCAGTTAAAGCTGCAATAAGCGTCTGAGCATTTCTCAGACATGTATGTCTCAAAGCAGCGCTGTGAGTAAAATACTATTTGGCATCTCAGGCAGAACGAGACTTCGCCTCCAAGCATGCAACCAAACACATATTCAGATTTTCGGATGCCATTGGAAAATGCCACGTTTTTTGAGTTCATGACATTGTAAGTGCAAAGAAGGTTCACACTGTCGTTGCACATGTCGCTTTCCTCCAGATTCTGCGAGACCCCCAAATTCTTGTTGCCGCAGTAGTAAAGCTCCTCACTCATGGCTGCAACAAGCGAGTCAATGTCCTTGATTTCGTTTATGCTGATTGCGCCGGGATTTTTCATTTCTACAGCATCAACAAACCTTGCCTGTTTGCAGTAATAAGGCCTTGACAGGTAAACCGGCTTCCCTGAAAGCGCTGACTTTGCCTTCATAGGAGAGTCAACAATCTCAAGAAGATAAGGCCCAAATTCATCAAGTCTGCCTATTTCGCTTCCAAGCAATATTTTGCAGGTTGACTTGAAATACTGGTTCAGGTCCATAATCATCAATCCCCTTTAACTCCTCTTTTGAACACATTTTAACTTAAGGATATATAAAAGTTTATTAAGTTTTTTTTACCAAACAGCTAATAATAAAGAAAAAAACAGCAAAAAGTGAAAATATGCTGAAAATCGACAAAAAGGACAGGCAGATTCTCTATGAGCTTGACAAGGACTGCAGGCAGCCAAACTCAAGAATTGCAAAAAAGGTGCGCCTCAGCAAAGAGGTGGTCGGTTACAGGGTTGCGAGGATGGAGCGCAATGGAGTGATAAAAGGCTATTATGTGCTTGTTGACATGACAAAGATGGGCTTTTATAATTGCAGGATATTTTTCAAGTTCAAGGGAATTGTGCCGAATGAAGAAAAAGAATTCCACGAATATTTTAACCACAACAGCAGCGCATGGTGGGTAAACAGCATCTCAGGCTCTTTCACTGACTCAGGTGTTGCTTTCTGGGTACGCGATATTCAAGGGTTTCATTTGCTCAAGGAGGAAATATTCAGAAAATACCGAAGCAAAATAGAGTTTTTCAAAGACTCATTCTATTCCAATATACATGTCTGGAGGAGGAGCTACCTTTCCAGAACAGATGAAAAAGTGCCAAAGTACAATCGCATTCCAGGAAACAGCAAGGCAATCAAATTCGATGGGCAGGATGTTAAGCTTCTTGGAGCTCTTACAAAAAACGCCAGAATGCCGCTTGTAGAGCTTGCAAAGCAATGCTCAATGAGCCTTGGTGCAGCAAGGCACAGGCTGCAAAAGTTAGTGCAGAAAGGTGTCATACTGGGTTTTAGGCCAAAAATAAGCCTTGAGAAAATCGGCTATTACTGGTACAAGGTCGAGTTCCAGCTGGATGGTTACGGGGTAAAAAAAGGCCTGCTTGCCTACTTTGCTTCGCATCCAAACATAATCTATGCATATGAGAGCATAGGTGGAGGAACAGATATTGAGATGGAAATGGAAGTTGAAAGCCACCAGAAATTCAGGGAAGTTGTGGATGGCATCCGCTCAAAATTCAAAGAAGCTATCCGCTCATACAACTATTACCTATGGTCGTCTGAGTATAAGATTGTGTTCTTCCCACCAGAAGAATTCTTTAAATTAGGCAATAAGAAACCTGTTTATTAAGATTGCTTTCCCATTTAGTGCCAATGGTAAAAGTAGATGTAATAAAAGCCATATTTGACTCATACATGCTTATCAAAAAGCACTACAAAGGGGTACTGATTCCCCTGCTTGTTGTGCTTGTTTTGAATACTATGTGGAATTTTGGGGGCTCAAGCTCATATAATATGGATGAGTCTGACTTTGCATTCCTTGAGGGGGACGGTGGCCTTCTTTCAAACTCCATGACTGGGCTTGGTGCCCTTGTTGCAGGCCTTGGTACGCTCATCATTGCAGGCATAGTGCTCCTTATCATTATAGCAGTTGCAATTTCAATTCTTCAGGAGGCAGTCTGGTACTATATTTATGATTACTTTTATTCACTTCTTGGGAAGAAAAAGGCAAAGGGAAACTGGAAGGCAAAGATAAAGAAATTTGCAATAAAGGCGCTTAAGCTGATGTTCTTTTACCTTGGCCTTTTTGTTATTTTAGCAGGGCTGTTTGCAATCCTGTTTTTGCTCTCTTCTATTTCCTTTGCCCTTGCAGTCACAGGCTTTGCCCTGCTGGTTGTTGCTTCCCTTGTTGTGATGTTCCTCCTTCTCCCCCTGTGGGTTTATTATGTAATGGACAATCTTGCTCTTAGAAAGTCAATTTCAAAATCTGTCTGGCTTGTCAAAAGCAGCCCAGGGGCTTTCATAATATTCATAATTATTTTTATTATCATTTGGGTTGGCAGCGCATTTGCTTCTCTTTTGACATGCTGCTTTTTCCCAATAACCATGTCAATAATCGCAGTTTTCATACAGCTTCTTTCAGGGGTAACCTTGATGAACATAAAGCTGCAAATTGAAAAGAAAACTAGAGTATTTCCTTAAGAAGCACTTTTTCGGCATTTTTCATTTGCTCTTGCAGCCTTTCCCTTGTCCTAAATTCGCAAGTCAGCCTTATTGCAGGCTCAGTGCCAGACGGGCGGATAAGCAGCCAGCCGTCATCAAAGTCATAGCGAAGCCCGTCTGCATTTGAAAGCTTTGCTTCAAGCTTAAGCTTGGCTTTGATATTTTGCATGATTTCCCCCTTCTTTGCTTGAACGCACTTGTATTTTCTCCTTTCCATTGGGTAGGATTTAATTTTTCCTGCCAAAGAAGAAAGATTTCCTTTTTCACAGAATATCTCAGCAACAGTTAAGGCAGCCAATAAGCCATCTGCGCAAGGAGTTCCCTTTGGAAAAACATATTCTCCGCACGGCTCCCCGCCAAATGCTGCAGACTGCTTTTTTACCTCTTGGGAAACAGTAAGGCTCCCTACTGGAGTCACAAAAAGCTTGCCTTCACAAGCCTCAACAGCTTCGCGCACGCAAAGGGAGGCCTCAACTGTGGTTACTATTTTTCTGTTTTGTGCCTTTTCCATCATATGTTTGCAGAAAATGGCAAGCTGCACATCAAGGCCAAGCACTTTGCCCTTTTCATCAATTGCAATTGCCCTGTCCCCGTCCCCGTCAAAGGCAATCCCAAAGTCGCACTTTTCCTTTACAACCTTTTCTGCTGCTGAAAACAATGTTGAAGGGTTTGGCTCTAAATTTCTCTCAAACTTTCCAGGCGAGTCGCAATAAAGCTTAATCACCTTGCAGCCAGCTTTCTCAAAAAGCGCTGGAGCAAGCTGAAAAGCAGCTGCATTGCCTGCGTCAATGAGAACTTTTGGGGCTTTTTTCCTTATTGCGGCAGCATCAACCTTTGAGAGAAGAAATGAAACATATTCTTTTGCAATGTCTTCCTCTTGTTTTTGGCCTGCCTTGTCCCATTCAGCTTTATTTTGTGCTTTTGCAACAGCCTTTTTCACAAGCTCCTCCTGGCCCCTTGAAAACTCCATTCCATTGCAAAACAGCTTTATGCCATTATACTCGGGCGGGTTATGTGAGGCAGTTACCATTGCGCCATTGCACTTGTGCTTATTGGTTGCATATGCCAAAAGAGGGGTAGGGCAAATGCCAATGTCTATTACATTGCTTCCTGCAAGCATTGCGCCTGCTGCCAAACAGTCCGCAAGAATTGGGGAAGTATTGCGCGTATCTTTTGCAAGAATAATATTGCTGCCTTTGCTGCCTATTGCATTGCCAATCTGGTCTGCAAGAGCCGCAGTAACCTCTTTCCCATATATGCCTCTTATGCCTGAAGTTCCGAACATGGCACTATTCTGAGAAAGTACCTTTTTAAACTCTTGATTTCCTATCTGGGGCTATGAGCGTTGACAGGATATCAGTAGCAGGCCCGCAGTCATCTGCAGGCATACTTGGCATCTCGGCAAATACCAATTTAGGGGGATGGAAATTCAACCCAAGAGGGGTTGTCATGTTTGCAGCGCTGTTCATAATAGTCATAAAAGTGCTTGGCCTTATCCTGCAATAAGCTATTTGAAAAGCCTTTTTGCCTCGTCCGATACTTTTGCAACATTCTTTTCCTCGCAAATGACAAGCGCCTCAAGCCTGCTTTTGTGCATTTTCTGCAATGAGGCAACAAGCTCAGAGGCGTTTGTTAGCCCTGTTCTTTTCCCGTCAATTTCAACAGGGGTCCTGGTTTCTGTTGAAAGGCTTGGCACATGCACAAGCACAGGGCATGAGCACTTTTTGCAAAGCTCTTCCTCTGCCTCTTCTTTTTTCATTGCGAGTTTTTCAAGAGAAAGGGAGTAAGCCCTTTTGTAAAGCCTTCTTTGCCTTAGCCTGGAAGCATACTCCTTTGCCTTTTGTGATGAGCAAAGAAGGGAAAGCATTTCAGAGTCTGTCATTTTTGTTGCATTTTTTGCGTCAAGGTCTTTGCCCTCAAGCGCAAGAACTATTGCCTGCTGCAGCATGCGGGAGGCAATCCTTACAGTCTTGTGAAGGTAAACAGTTGAAAACATTGTAAAGCGCGCAACAAGAAGGCTTTCTGCTGCCTCAAGCCCCCCCTCCTGAAGAACAATGCCTTTTTCTGAAAAGCCTAAAGAGGAGCAAAGCCTGTCAGAGTCAATTACCCCATAAGCAACCCCTGTGTAGTGGGAGTCGCGCAGCAAATAATCCATCCTGTCTGCGCCAATGTCAGAAGTTATTATTTCTCCAAGAGGGGTATTGCAAATTTCTGAAATCTCTTTTGCGTCAAACTGCTGTGATATTATGTCCTTCAACTCCCCTGAAACAATCATTTTCCTGCCAATCTCCTCATGAGTGCCAATCCTTGCTTTGAGAACCTCTTCTGCCTCATGTGAAAAAGCACTGTGCCCTATGTCATGAAGCAAAGCAGCAAGCCTGACCTTTTGCCTTTTTTCTTCATTTAGCCCAAGCTCTTTGCAGATAGACTCAGCAAGAGACAAAGTCCCTATTGAGTGCTCAAACCTGGTATGGTTTGCGCCTGGGTAAACCAAATAAGCCATTGCAAGCTGCCTTATTCCCCTGAGCCTTTGCATTGGCAGCGAGTCAATTGCCTTTTCCTCAAGCTTGGAAACCTGGACTGTTCCATGCAATGGGTCGCGTATCCTTACCATAATCTCAAGCCCGTGCAAAAGTGCCTTTCCTCTTTTCTATTGCCTCCCCATTCTCGCACATGTGCATTAAAAGAGCAAGGCAGCCTTCCCTCCCAATTCCTGTTTCTTTTGCTATCTGTTCAGTGCTTTTTGCTGACTTTGAGAGACAAGACAGCGTTTTGCCTTCCCATTTTTCAGCAAAAGTCTTCTTTACAAAGTAATATTTCATGTCAAATGCCCGTGTCCCCATGACTTTGCCTGACTTTATCTTTTCTGGGAATGAGTTTGCAAAATTCCTTGCTTCTGGTTCGCTTTCAAGGACCATCCAGCCAAACTTCTCAAGGTGCTCAGATGAGCCTGTGCTTGGCTTTTGCCCAGCAGATTCCCTTGCCTGGCTGAATGCAAAGTCAGATATGCTGTAAACCCCTGTTTTCCTGTACTTTTTCCCATGGAATATTTTTACAACTCTTTTTTTCATAAGCCCTGCCAGAACCTGCTTTTGCTTTTGAGAGAGCATCCTGTCAACATCTTTTGGTATTCTCCTTTCAAAGCGCACTGCAAGAAGCTTTCTAACCAGGTCTTTTTCCTCTTCTGACAAAATTACCATTTTCTGCTCTTGTGCTTGCTCTACAAAGCCCTTTGCTGTAACCAGGTATGCGCCGTCTTTCAAAGGGAAAATCTCAAGCTCTTTTGAGTTTGCAATCTCGTCAGGCAGATTGCCAATTAGCAGGATGCCGTCTTTTTGTTTTGATACTTTTACCTCCAGAAAATCACCTTATGAGCCTTTTTAGCTCCACTTTTCCTTCAGGCTTTTGCTCTGAGAAAACCTGTGCCTCAAACCTGCTTATTTTAACAGAAGGGGAGAGCCACATTTCCCTTGGAAGGCCTGCTTTTATGCATGCCTGGCACAAAAACTCTCTTTCATCCCAGTTCCACTCAATAGGCACCTGGGGCAAAAGAAGGCCAGATGAATAACCATAATGCACGATCAGCCCGTCCCTGCCTACCTTTATCTTTTTTGGGAAGTCTTTCGGGCTTTTTACCTTTATCTCTTCAGGCACAGAAAGAACGCTCACCTCTATTACAATATTTTCAAGCTCTTCTTTTGAAAGAGGGGAAAACCTTGGGTCTTCAAATGAGGCAGAAAGGGCACTGTCAACAACTGACAAGGCAAGCTCTTTTACAGGCATCGGGTAGCCAATGCAGCCTCTAAGCTCTTTTGCAGGGTATGTCTGAAGCGTTACAAACACGCCTCTTTTCTCGGAAAATACTCCTTGGGATTTATCCGGCATAATCCTCTTGTTGCTCTTAAAATGCTCTTTTATTGCCCTTCTTGCAAGAGAGACCAAATATGCTCCCTGTTCTTGTGTCAAGCCTGCCATTTCCCACACCAAGCATGATTTTGTAGCTTGGTTTTAAAATTACCAGCACACTGCACATTGGATAAGCAATTATACTTTAGCAGCAAATAGGTATGCATGGAATTCATTGATGAAGTGCTGCGCGTCAGAAAGCCAGGTCAAAGTCTGGTTGAGTCGCTTGCAGAGCAGTACTCTACAATAGCATTCAAGTTTGGCTATTTGGAGGCACAAAGCCCTTGCTGGCTTTATTTCATGAGAAAAGACGGGCAGGCAGCAGCATTTGAGCTGCAGTTTGGCAATGTCAGTGAATTCAAGGCATCATTTGACAAGCTTAACAAGTCAGGGGCGCAGATATGCTTTTTTGTTACAAGCTCTCTTGCACACACAATGAGGCTTGAGGCTGCAAGGGGCCTTCTCCTAAAAAACTTCCAGATAAAAGAGCAGAAATTCATACTCATTGACATTGAAACAGCAAGAAGCCTTAAGGTGAATTTTGAGTGGGATGAGTTTGAGAGAAAAATGGCTTCTTCGAAAAAAGAGCCTGGCAGGCAAAAAAAGCCGCTTTTCAGAAAGCCAAGGCACAAGAAAATATATGGGAGAAGAGGCCAGCACAAGGAACAGGATTAAGGTTGTCGATAGGGGGTGAACCATTAGGGGGAAGCAAGGGTTGCATGGTGCCCCCTAGGGAGCACAAGGAACAGGATTAAACGAACTTTTAAAAGGTTTCCAAGTGAAATCTATAGCGGTGATGATAATGGCAGACATGTTAGTAATGAGCACTCCTATTCCTGACGGGTACAGAATATCCAAGATTTTCGGGCTGGTGACTGGGCTTACCGCAAGAACCAGGGGAATTGGAGGCAAGTTCATCGCAGGCATTCAGAGCATGGCAGGCGGCGAGGTGTCTGCCTTCACTTCTGAAATGGAAAAGGCGCGGTTCGAGGCAATAGAGCGCATGAAGGAAAAGGCGAAAAAGCTCGGCGCAAATGCAGTGGTGGGAGTGGACATTGAAACTTCAGAGGTTTACCAGGGCATAGTACTTGTTTCCGCAACAGGAAGCGCAATAGTTGTGGAAAAGAAATAATAGGTTGTGCCATGGTGCTCAATTCTTTTTTCTGCATCCTGCTCCCGATTGTTATCATAGTGCTTGCCATCTATTTCTACTGGAAAAGCAGGGAAAAGGAAAAGCTACTTTCCAAGCGCATGAAGCGACCCCCGAAGGACAATGTGTGAGAAAGGGGGCCTCTTCAGTAGTAGTCTGCAGGCTTTGTGAAGTCAAAGTCACTAAGGTAGGTGTCAGATTTGGTGCCCCTCAACTTGCCAAGAAACTCGGAATACGCCTTCCCATAGTAATAGTCGCTGTTTCCTAATGCCATGTTCAGTTTCCATACTTACCCACAAAATACAAACATTTATATACTGTTCGAGCCAGAAGTATAGTGTCTTGAGGGGGGTATATATGAAAATAGCAGCATTTGGGTTTATAGCACTCTTGTTATTCTCAGTTTTTGCGGCAACAACCTATACTGCTGAATATATTGCAGACAACTGGCTAAAGGTAACTAGATATGTTCTTGTACAAGACTCTTCAGAATGCATAAGTGGGGGAGTAAGCGATGTATGCGCAAATACAGGCGCAATTCAAACAGGGGGGCACTTTGGTGTTTTGACCCAGGTCAGCCTTACAGCTCAAAACATTGGGCCTATTGACAGGAGTGCAATAGAGATAAGCGAAAGCCTTTCTTCTATCCCAAGCGGCGCACAGCTTGAGTTTGACCCCGCACCGTCAATTTATGACACAAGCACAGCAGCCTGGGCAATCGGAGACCTTTCCCCAGGCGAGGCAAAATCAGTTTCATATTCATTTTCTGCAAGGATGTCAGAAGGGGCAGCACAAAGGATTCCAGATGTTTCAGTTAAAGCATCACCTGCAAGCCTTGTTCTTTCAACCCCTGACTCAGCAACTGTTGGAGACAAGGTGCAAATCTCTCTCAAGTCAAAGCAAGGAATTCCCATACCTAACACAGTTGTTTATGTCAATTACCCTGACGGCACAAGCCAGGCAGTTACAACAGACTCAGCAGGAGTTGCCACGCTTCTTGCAGGAAAAGAGGGGCATTATACTTATTCAGTTGAAGGGTATCTCCTCTCAGGAGTAGCATCTACACAAGCAAGCCCAGAAATAGAAATTCCTGATATTGCAGCAACTGCAGCAGATGAGTCAATTGTTTCTGCAATAGTCGGCGCGCTTCCAATTTTTGTCGCAGTATTTGCAGTTGCAGTGGTTGCCCTTCTGGTATATGGCTTTTTCACCTCAAGAAAAGATGAAGAGGAATATGAGCCAGAGCCAGAGGAACCCCAGCAAACATCTGCGCCTATTTACACTCAAAAATTCTCTTTTTCAGAAGAGAAGAAAAAGGACGAAAAAGTAAGGGAAGCAACAAGGGGAATAATTGAAACCAGGAAAAAGCACATGCAAGAGGAAAAAGAGCCAGAGCCTGAAAAAGAGCCTGTGCAAGAGCCAGTGCCTGCAAAAAAGCCAGAATCATATGAAACAACCAAAGCAGAGGAAGACATGGAAAAAGAGATTGCAAAGCTTGAGCAAGAGGCAAGAGACTCTGGAGAGGTTGCAGAAGAAGAGCCAGACATAGAAAAAACAATTGCAGAGCTTGAGGAAATAAGGGAAAAGATAAAGCAAAGAAGGCAGCAAGCAGAAATAGAAGAGCCCGCCGTTTTTCAGGAAAAGCCAAAAAAGGTAAAGCCAAAAGTCAGGCCAAGGCCTGTCAAGCCCCAGAAGAGGGCAAAGCCAAAAAAGGGGAAGAAAACGAGGTTTGGCTCACACGGCACAAAAAAGAAAAAGTAAGGTGAAAAAGATGAAGATTAAGCAGCATCTTCCTTCTTTTAATGCAAAAAAAGATATCAACCATAAAAGCACATATGTTCACTCTGAAAAAAACAAAAAGACAGTGATTTGGTCATTGGAGGATGGCGGAGCTTTCACAGGCCTTGAGAATTCAGTAAAGCTTGCAGATGTGATTAGGGAATTTAGGACCAATGATGCTCTTTTGGCAAAGGCCTATGCAAAAGAAAATGGGCTAATGCTATATTTTGTCAAGGAAGAAAAATGGGCTGATGAGAGGGATGCACGTAAATTCGGCCTAGACTGGGATGTTTCTTTTATCCATGCAGTTAAGCCTCTTGTTCAATACAAGGGGTTTTTCTCGCAGCCAGATGAAATAAAAAACCCAAACCAGTTTGCAAAAAAGAAGCTGGTTTAGGAGTTAACTGCAGGTTGGGCAGGATGAGCCTCCTGCTGCAAGGCATTTTCCAAACCCTGTTCCGCAGTCATTGCATGTTGAATACCCGAATTTGCACCCATCTAATGAGCAGCCTATCTTTTCCCCTGGAACGCATATTTTCTCAGGCAATATGCAGGCTCCATAAATGCCATTAAAGCACTCCTGAACCCCTGGGCAATTGCCAGAAGTACAGTTTTGCCTCTCACCCTTTTCACACTCTTTTTCAAGCGCCTTAAACTCAATCATTGCAGAGCATTTGCTGTTTTTTGCCTCAAGTATATGGGTCCCTTGCAAAGCTTCTATAATTGCCTCCACTCTTGTCTGGCCCTCGCCTATTTTTGAGCCGTCAAGAAAAAGCGAGAAATTGCCGCATGATGAAAATGCCTTTGCAGTTATTTTCTGGCCAGCAAAAATTGGGTAGCTGGCCTCAAGAAAAGCCTCTATTTTCTCTTCTGGCTCCTGTATTAGGGGCTTTGGGGCAAAATAAAAAACAATAAGCACAGCTGCAACAATAAGGAAAATTGCAATAAGGGTCAAACATGTCTTACAGGGCTTTTTCTTCGCCATTTTATCACTGGTAAAGAATGCGCGGGCCTGTTGCGCTTCTCATCAGAAATTCCAAAGCATCTGCTGAAAGGGACAACAGGCCTTTTTGCCCGCTTGTGGTTGAAAGCTCGCACATTTTTGGCTCTTCAGCTTCAATTCCTGCAACCTGGGCAGCCTTTTGAATTGCATCCTTTTTGCTGCCAAGCTCATCGACAAGGCCTATTTTTTTTGCCTGCCTTCCTGATAGTATTCTTGCGTCAAGCGCCTGCTCAAAAAGCTCTGCGTCCAGCTTTCCTTCCCTGTTCTTTTCAACAGCATCCCTGAATTCAATGAAAATCTCGTTTACTATGCTTTCAATCACTTCAAGCTCTTCAGGAGTCATTGGCCTTGATGGGCTTCCAATATCTTTCATTTCACCTGACTTTACTACTGTTTCATTAAGACCTATTTTTTCAAAAAGCCCGCTCATTTCTGCAAAAGTTGCCCGAGCACCAATGCTTCCTGTTATTGAGTCAGGGTTTGCCACTATGTAATCTGTTGCTGCTGCAGCATAATACCCGCCTGAAGCAGCATGCTCATGTATATATGAAACAGAGGGCTTTTCCAGTGCATAAAGCGCATTGTAAATCTCCCTGCTTGCAACAACAGAGCCGCCTGGCGAGTCAATAAGCACAAGCACTGACTTTACTTCCTCATTTTTGTCAGCATTCTCTATTTGCTTTGCAATTGTTTCAGAGCCTATTATCTCGTCTGTAAATACTGTTGGGGCTATATCCTGTGCTACTATGGGGCCAGATATTTCAATAACCCCTATGCAGCCCTCAATAGGGATAATCACAGAATAGGCAACCAGTATTATGATTGCTATCAAGAAAAGCGTGCCAAGCCCAAAATAAAGGTAATTCCTTTTTCTTCTCATTTTCCCCCTCCTTTCTTGCCTTTTGTTTGAAAGTTAATAAAGTTCACGTTCTGAAAAAACACCAATGGACCTTTTACTCGTGGCCATCAGGGCAATCCTGTTCATACTTCCCTCTTATTTTGCAAACTCAATCCCAGTTGTCCTAGGAGGCGGCAAACCCCTTGATTTTGGCAGAAAAATGAAAGATGGAAGAAGATTGTTTGGCGATGGGAAAACAATGCGCGGATTTTTTGCAGGAATTTTTGCAGGAACGCTGGTAGGAGCAGTACAGGGAATGCTTTTGCCAGGGACTTCTTTTGACATATATGGAAGCGCTCAAACATATGCAATTGCAGGCTTTTTGCTTGGGACCGGCACAATGCTTGGGGACCTTGTTGGCAGCTTCATAAAAAGAAGGCAGGGAATAAAGCAGGGAAAGCCATCCTGGGTAATGGACCAGCTCATGTTCCTTTTGTTTGCCTTTGTATTTGCATATCCAGTTGCCTCCCATCTGCTTACCCTTGAGGCAGTCATATTTTTGGCAGTGCTCACTTATTTTGTACATATTGCAGCCAATATGCTGGCACACAGATTTGGCCTGAAAAAAGTCCCCTGGTAGACAACTCTTTTAAAAGTGTGTTCTCAGATAAACTTACGTGGGAGTATGCCAATCAACAAAAGCAAGGAAAAACCTCGCAAGAGCTACAGCTTGGTCAACCGCAAAGTTTTCGAGTTTCCAAAAGAATACGATAACCAAAAGTTTAAGGAACATTATTACAATGGGACTGAACTTCTTAAGGAAGGGAACTATGGAGCTGCTAAGAACAAATTCGTAGAGGCTTTCAATTCTTCCTATGCTTTTTATCATGACTATGACTGGCCTAAAATTTATTGTAGATTTGCACTGGCTAAGTGCGCTTTGCTTGAGGGCGATTTACTTCTTAAGAGTGGAAAGAATCAATATGCTGAGAAGAGATTTTTTGATGCTAGTAATCTACTTAGAGACTTAGAGGAAGAGGTCGGCGGTGAGAAGAAAAGCCAAGTTCTATACTATCATTCAATTGCAGATTTTCAGTCCCTTTCTTTATGCCAAGGCTACAAATGGCGTGATTTCACAACAGTCGCACTGAAAATAAACGAAGCAATAAGACTGCTTGACCCTCTAGCCAATAAATCAGGGCTTCACTATTTTGCCTCAGAAGCAAGAAAAAATGTGTTTTCTGATGGGGAGGGCGATTCCTTTCTGTACTTTTACTTCACTGATAAGCAGTATGAAAAATTTGGAAGAGATTACTCTGCTATGATGATTATGCTCTGGAACATGGAAACAGGACTCAAAAATGAGGAGTTCATTTCAGACCTCAAAAACATGGTGACTTCCTTTTTTGAAAAAGCAGTGCCAGAAAGTTTTAGGAATGCTGTGAGATATGAGCTGAACGCTCTTGGGTTTCTTGAATATATTGAAGAAAAGGCAGGCATAGACCTTAGCAAGGCAAAAGGGTTATTTTCTTCTGATTAGTTTTCAAGCTTTGACAATTCCTTTGTCAGCATCAACTGTTACCAGCACCTCGTCTTTCAGCACAGAATAGGGGTCTTTTTCTAATTTATCAATCATTGGTATCTCAGATATTATTGCTCCAACTGCTATTATTGGCTCTGCCTCAATGTTGATTATTGCCACAGGCGCTTTGCCATTCTTTTTCAGCTGGAGCATTATGTATGAGCCAACAGTTGAGCCTTTTCCCCTGGGAAATACCAGCACTGTTCCTGCTATGCATTTTCCTTCAAGTGCATGTCCTTTTTCCTGTACAATGCCGGTTTTTGGGTCAACTCCACCGAAAAACGAAATCTCATCTTTTGAGAGAAGTACTGGGCCTTTTGCAATTCCCTTTGATATGCTTCTTCCAGAAATTTCCATTTAATCACTTGAATACCAGGTCCTCAATATTTCCATAGACAACTTTTTGCTTGCATGCGCTTGCAAGGTATTTTGCTGCTTTTCCAGAATTGCAGCCAGTTATTTTGTAGCCCATTTCCTCTAACGGGCAGACAACCATGCAAGTGTCTGCTACGACTTTTCCTCCAGCCTCTTCAATTATTGAGACAAAGCCTGCCTGTTTTGCCTTTTCCTTTGTTTTTTTTGCAGTGCACACCCAAAGCTTGCAACCAAGCTTTTTTCCTTTTACCAGGTTTGCAACTTCTTCTATTTCCTCAAAAGAGGCATGCGGGCATCCTATTGTAACCAATTCAGGCTTTTCCTTGACACCCATTTTTTCCTTCATTTCTTCTAACTCGTTTTTCTCAACAGTTATTTGCTCTGCAGAATCTGAAACAATGTACTCTGGGGTAATTCCTTTTACATAATAAAGTGCAACAGAGCCCCAGGCTGCCATTGCAGCTCCCAATCCTTTTAGCTGGTCTTGTTTTGCGTTTTTTATGCCAATAAATGACGGGTGCCTGTGCTTTGCCTGGTTTCCGACAAATGCCCCTAATGCACCAAAGCCAGCAGAGGTTTTTACTTCTGTTTCCACTTTTACTGTGACTTCAGATGCCCTGTTCTCATCCAAATGCAGCCCATAGTTTGGCGTAACGCCGCAAATTGCTGCTGCAAGTGCTGATGGCCCGCCTTCCCTGTTTGTCCTTGCTCCAAGCACTGAATTTGCAAATGACACTGCTGAGCTTTCTGCCCATGCAATGTGCTCCCCAACTTTTGGCTGAATTCCGATCAAGTAAGGAGTACATGTGCATGTCATTGCAATTCCCATTTTCTGGTAGCAATCAAGTGCTTCAAAAGACCGTTTTGCAAATTTTTCAGGGAATTTCATCTGCTTCCATTGGTCCCTGTCAAGCCCTGCAGGGTTTAGAAATGTTTTTACTTGTACTTTTGCCCCTCCTTTGACCATTTCTTCAAGGTATTCAATGCCAGCATCCCCAAGTGTTTTGTAGGAAACTGCTGCAACCTGTACAGAGGAAACCCGGATCATCTTGTCTGCCCCATAAATCTTTCCTAAGGCAACAAGTATTTGCATTGCCTTCTGTGTTGCTTGCCCTTTTTCCCCGTTAAGAAGTTCCTGCTCCTGGTTTGTAAGCTCCATTCTTAAACCTCATCTGTAGCTTTGGGCATTCACTTTTTTCCATTGTGCTTTGTCAAATGCCCCTGATTTTCCTAGTGGCTTTGTTGCATCAAGCCCTAGTTTGGTTGTTTTGTATGTATGGGGGTCTGCAGAAGGGTCTAATGACGAGCCCTTTACCCCTTTTTTCAAAACCATGCATTTATCTGCCTGGAAGCGGGTTGCAAGAGCCCATTCAACAGAATCAGGGTCATAAATGTCAATGTCATTATCAACAACTATTACTCTTTTAAGGGACTTGTGGCCAGCAAAAGCAGCTTCAATTGCCTTTTTTCCATCATCTTGCTTTTGTTTTTTTATTCCAACAACTGCATGCAGCCATGAGCAGCCCCCAGAAGTAATGTTTACCCCTGTGCATTTTGCTACTTTGTTCACTTCTCTGTAAATGGTTGGCTCGCGCGGCATTCCCATGAGCATTTTGTGCTCAAGCCCCCCTGGCACAAGCAAATGCCATATCGGGTTTTTTCTGTGATGCACTTTTGTTATTTTCATTACTCTTTGCTTTCTTTTAATGTCATAAGTGCCTGTCAAGTCAACAAATGGGCCCTCATCAGCCTGTTCATTTGTTATTATCCCCTCAAATGAATATTCAGCATCTGCAGGTACCTCTATTCCATTGCCAAGCTTTACTGTATTAAGGGGCATTAAGGAATTTGCTATTTGAAGCTCATCCTTGCCAATCTCAATTGAGGTTGCTCCTGCCAAAAGGACATTTGCAGAAACCCCGACTACAACTGCAACAGGCAAATCTCCTCCTGCCCTTTTTATGTACTCATCCAAATGCCTGTGCAAAATCCTCATAGACACTTTATCCTTGCCAATGACCATCATCCTGTGAAATGAGCAGTTTCTCCCAAATTCCTTGTCATTTGCAATTACAACTGCTGATGACAAATATTCGCCCCCGTCTTTTGGCGCATGAAAAGGGATTGGAAGCTTGCTTAAGTCTACTTCTTTTTCAGTCACTTCAAGAACAGGGGCATTGTGCGCTTTTTTCGGGGCTGTTGGATTTTGTATTGCGTCAATAAGCTTTGGCACAAGCTCATTTCTCTTTATTCCAAAATACCCACATATCAATTCCCTTGTGCAAAATACATTAGCAGCAACCCTGGTGCCTGGCAATTCCTTTATCTTGCTGGTTTGGATAGCATTTCCATCAAGCTCTTTTGCAACTGAGGCAAGCTCAAGCTGAAGCGAGGCTTGTTTTTGGAGCTCAATCAGCATATTTTTTGCCTTAAGCTCAACAAGAAAATCACGAAATGACTTCATTGCTTCCACCTCTTGAACAATTTGTGCTGTATTTCCAGCTGGTCAAGCACTTTTCCAACAACAAAATCCATTAAATCCTCAACTTTTTTTGGCTTATGATAAAAACCAGGGCAAGCAGGCATTATAACTCCCCCTGCAAGCGTAACAAGCCGCATATTTTCAATTGCTATTAAGGAAAAAGGAGTCTCCCTGACAACTAGCACAAGCTTTCTCCTCTCCTTTAAAGCAACTTCTGCAGCCCTGCTAATCAAAGTATTGCCAACCCCATTTGCTATTTCCCCTAAAGTTTTCAGGGAGCAGGGGCAAATTACCATTGCATCAAATTTATGCGAGCCAGAAGCAAAAGGAGCAGCCAAATTGTTTTCCTCAAAATCAGGCTTTGGAAGAGTTGCCTTTTCCTCTTTGGCAACCAGAAAAGCCCCCTTGCTTATTACTGTATATGTTTCTTGCTTTGTCTTTTTGAGAGACTTTACAAGCCTTGTGCCATAACCTATTCCTGAGGCTCCTGTTATTGCAACCAAAATCCGCATGGGAAAAATTCTCATCTATGGTTTTAAATAGGCTTTGCTATTTCTGCTTTTTTCCAGTCTTCTCAGGGACTATATCGTAATAGTTGTCAATATATTTGCTTGTTGCAGATTCCTCTATCAAGTAAACTGAATGATTTGGGGAATCACCAGTTCCTTTCATGCCGCGCTTGCAATATATTGGGGTAAGGCCTGCCTCCACAGCACCATTAACGATAAACAGGACTTTCTCCAAATAGCCATCATTCTTCCAAAGGTTGAAGAGCGGAATGACCATATGGATGGTTCCTATTTTTTCTCCACGTTCAGTTCTGGCCCCATCTGCTCTCTTAATTATATTTACAGTTCCGCCAACATCTCCAAGCATCCACTTGCCTTTGTCTGGAATGCACATGCCCTTCAGCAGATTCAAAAGCTGGCGTGGGGTCTTGTTTTTTGAAACATTGCGTTGTCCATACATAATCTCATCTCTTCCATAAGTTGCATTTTCTGTGCCAAAGTGCTTTTAAACAGCATGGCACAGGTTCGGCTGGCGACAAAGGCAAGAGTTTTAATTCGGCTAGGGCAAAGTGAGGGCATGCAGATAATAAAACTCGGCGGAAGTGCCATAACAAAAAAGTCTGGCTGGAAAAATGCGAATAGCAAAGCAATAGCTTCGCTTGCACAGGCAGTTGCATGCGCATGGAAAAAGGGAAAGCGCGACCTTGTAATAGTCCATGGGGCAGGCTCCTTTGGCCATGCGCTGGTTCTCAAGTACAAGATAGGAAAAGGGGCAAAAAACAAGAGGGAAAAGTCTGCTGCCCTGAAAACGCATGCTGCCTGCAAAAAGCTCTCATCGCTTGTGGTAAAACAGCTTAAGAAAAAAGGGGTAAAAGCAATTTCCCTTTCACCAAACAGGCTTGTTTCCTCTTCAATGAAAAGGATAAAAAAATTCAATACTAAGCCGATTTTTTCTTCACTTAAAAAAGGAGTATTGCCTGTTTTGCACGGTGACATGGTGCCAGATGAAAAATTGGGCTTTTCAGTGTGCTCAGGCGACCAAATAGTTTCCTACTTAGGGAAAAAGGCAAAAAGAATAATTCTTGCAACAAACGTTGACGGCATTCTTGTGAAAGGAAAGCTTGTGAAAAAGATAACAAAGACAAACTTTGCAAAGATAAAAAGGCACATAAAAGGCGCAGGCTCTCCTGATGTTACTGGCGGCATGGCAGGAAAAATAAGGGAAATTATCAAGGCAAAGGTGCCTGCCTATATTGTGAATGCAAAAAAGCCAAAAAGGCTGCTAGCGCTTTTATTGGGGAAAAAAGCATTATGCACAAAAATAAAATTCTGAATTACCTTATGTAAGAAAGGTCCCTTTTTGGGGGCTCGCCGCCAAGCTTTCCTGCAGCTATTGCCTCTTTTTCCATCTTTTTTGCGAAAATTTCTGATTCTTTTGCCCTTTTGTCAAGCTTTTTCACATCAACTTTAATTCCAATGATTTGACAAAGGACCTCCAATATGCTTTGCGCTGATTTTGGGTCGACAAACCCGCCATGCGTTTCTCCCATAATGCAAAGCCCTGGCATTTTCCTTATCTTTCCCATTCCAATAAGAAGCCCGGCTGCGCCTATTATTGACCCGCGGCTTTCGCCGAACCTTATGCCATATTTCTTGTATTTTTCTGCCATTGGCTTGTTGCTTACTATGCCAAATACTCTGGGCTTTGCATGCACCTTTCCTGTGCCATAGCCTCCAAGTGTTATTATGAGCTTTACTCCCTTTTTCTGGCAATAGTCCAGCATTTTTCCTGTTACCTCATACTGGGCCTCAGAGGTCACTGCCTGCACATCTCCAACAAGAATAAGAAGGTCATTCTTTTTCCCTTTAACATGGTAAAACCTGTTTTTTATCATCCTCATTACTCCATTCTTTTGCATGAGCACCTGGTGGGGAAAATGGGGCGAATAAAGGTCTGCCACTTTTTTTGCAGAAAGCTCGCCAATAAGGTGCATTGCAGCAATCTTGCCAACAAGGCCTATTCCTGGCAGGCCCTCAATGAGAATAGGGCTTTTCATCCTTGTCTTTTCAATTTCAATTATCTGGGTCTCTCTCATAATCAATTCTCCTGTATTTTGCATATTTGTCCTGTATTGAGAATTTTGGGGGGTGAGGGCTTTTTGTCTCTTTTCCGCAGTGCTGCCTGTCAAGCGTATACTTGTTGCACACAGCACAATACCTCATTGCTCTCATCACAAAGCCTCAGTTCTCAATTTTTGAAAATTCTGCGTCTGCCTTGAGCTTTTTTGCTGACTCAAGCATTGCTTCAGCTGTTTCATCAAGCGCCTTTTCAGCTGTTTTAAAGTCATCAGCAATAACCCTTACCTGGTATTTTGGTGCCCCAAGGTAAAGGATGTCCATTTTTGCCTTTTGCCTGGTTTTTGCAGATGATACAATTTTCTGTATTGCTCCTACACCGTCTGCAGAATATGAGGTAAGGCTGATTATCCCATTGACCTCTGCCTTTGTTTTTTTGATATTTTTTGCTGCAACCTCCAAAAGCGCCTTTCCCAACCCCTTTTCAATCTTAATGCCTTCCAAAGCCTGCTCTCCCTTTTCAGAAAGCGCCTCAATCGCGTCAATCAGGCTGCCATATTTTTCAGTTAGCACTGCCCTTGCCTCAAGCTGCTCGTTTTTTGTTGATTTTGCTATTTTTAATGAAACCTCAAACAGCTTTTCAGCCCTTCTTTCCCTTCTGCTGTCCTCTATTTTGAGCTTTTTTTCGCTTTCAGTTACCCTTTTTAATGAAAGGTCTATCTGGTTTTTTTCAGGTATAAGGTTATGGACTTTTGCGACCAGCTTTTGCCCCTCATGCAAAAACTCGTGTATGTTCTTTATCCAGCGGGGGGCAACCTCTGATATATGTATGAATGCTTCCCTGCCCTGATATTCGTCAAGAGTGCAGAATGCACCATAAGGCATTATTTTCCTTACAGTTGCAAGGACAAGCTCGTCCCTCTCAGGCATTTGTATCATTACAATACCCGTATCACTTTTGCTCCTTGGGCCACATTTACCCTTGAGCCTGTGGAGTTTGCTATGACTGCGCCGCAAACAAGGCACTTTATTTCCTTGGCAGCATTTCCAAATACGTTCTGCTCATTTCCACATGCACATTTTACCCTTAGGAACTTGCTCATATCAAAACCTCTTAAGCTGAAAACTCCAGCCTCTTCTTTGTCCTTGAGCCAACAACCCTTTCATGCTTTTTCTTGCAGACAGAGCATGTAAGCATAATCTTTTGGCGCTGGCCCTGCTTTCTGACAGGAACTTTGCCAGCCCTTTTTCCCCCATGGCCCATCAGCTTTCTGTTGTGCCTCCTGTTGCCAAGTGCCATTGAGCGCGCCTTTCCCTTTGAAGCAAGCTTTGCCTTGTGGCTGGTGTGCTTTCTGCACTTTGGGCAGTAAGCGTTGATGTTCTTTGGGTGTTTCATATCAAAATCACCATTGAGCATTATTCAAGGGGTTGGGCAAGCTTTCCCTTTAAAAGCCAGTCTGCCTCGCTTGTTGGCAGTTTGTGCTCCTGGCCTGGCTTAAAGGGCCCAAATACCTCATCATTCACTCCCTTGTAAGCAGGGACGTCTTTTACAAATCTCACCTTTTTAAGCCTGCTGTGCTCCTGCTTTGCAGTTGTTTTCTCCACAACAGCTTCATTCTTTTCCAGGTTTTTCCTTGAAGCCTCAAAGTTTGAAAGCATTGACTCAAGCTTTTCTGTCTCCTCATCTATGATGCTGCAGAACCTGTCATAAACCCTGTGCTCCTCCCTTGTCATGTCATCAGTTTTTCCATGCACTCCGCTGCTTCTTATTGCCCTGAACAGGATTTTTTGCTGCCTTATGAGGGCAAGCTCCTTTATTGTTGCAGCTGCATTCTCAAATTCCCTCATCTGGAGAACAGAGCGGTTTGACTGCATTTCAGAGAATTTTGAGGAAAGGAATTTTCCTGCATTTTCATAAAAGTCTTCAGGAAGCTGCGCCAGGCTAGGCTGGGACTTTTCCTCCCTTGACAAATCGCGCAGGCGCTTGTAAGTAAGCTCTTCAGCCATTTTCCTCCCCCTTTCTTTCCACTTCTAAAGGTATAAAAAACCCAATCAAGCCAGGACAGCGGCCTTTTTGCAAAGCAAGTATACTGCAGAGTGCATTGGAAGCAAAATTACAGTGCCTTTGTCAAGAGGCCCGAATGAAAAGTCCTTTATGCACAAGCAAGGGACTTGCTCAGTTGCCTTTACTTTCACTTCCTCCTCCCCAAATGCAGTTGCATGCTTCATTGGCTCAAACCTTCCAAGCCTGTCTATTTTTTTTGCTGCAAAACCGCTTCCCCCATGCAAAGTATTGGGCATCCTGATAAGCTTGCTAGTATCAGCAGTGACATTTGCATCTATCCTCCCTGCCATTGTAAGCCTCATTGACTCAAATTTTTCCTCAAGCTTTCTTTCCCTTGCAGCAATCCCAATATTGTCCCAATTGCCGTTTTTTATTGCCAAAACAAGCCTTTTCCTTTCTTCTGGCTTTTTGAGCTTTCTTGAGATGGATATGGCAAACTCATCATCCTCAAGAAGCGCAACAAATGCCCTGGCAAACTTTCCTCCAAACCCGCCTTGTGATGGGGACGGGCCAAAAAGCTTTTTCCCATCTTTCCAAAAAAGCCTGCCAAAAACAAGGCCTGTGCCTGTAACATAGTCAGCTATCTCCCTTCTTGCTTCCCTTCCAAGCTGCATGACAGAGCCTGACTTCACATGAACATGATATCCCCTGCTTCCTGAGAAGTTTATTGATATTTCATTTTTTGAAAGCCCAAAGTCAGAAAGCAAAAAGTCCTCAATAAGCTTTATTGCGTCATCCTTTACCTTTTCAAGGCATGCTTCGCACGTGAACTTTTTGCATGAATGTGCTTCAGCATCAAGGTCAAATACCAGGTCTGCGCCCTGCCAGTTTTTCCTGAGCATTGGCCTTGCTGCAGGAAACTCATAATAGGCAACAGAATGCGAGATATACAAAGGCGCCTCATTGACAAGCTTTGCCCTAAGCTCTGCCTCATCCCTTATCCCTATGTGCCTGAATTCTATTTTCTTTTCCCAGCCGCCAAACCCAACTTCCCTTTTTCCAATGTCTGCGGCAGAAACCTTGCAGTCCTTGTAGTAATCTGAGAACTTTTTTCTCAGGAATTTTTCCTCATTTCCTGCCAGCCTCATAGTTACACCTAATGCTTTTTGCCTGCCTCAAGCCTTCTCAGCCTTGCGCCATGCACAGAATCCCTGAAGCGCAAAGGGGTATTGCACCTGCACTCAGCAACGCATATGCCATAGCTGTCCATTGTTGAGCATGATGCCATCCTGTACTTTTTCTTTGTTATGTGCTCAACCTGGTACCTTGTAGTTTTCTCAGAAAAGTCAGGGGCAGCCCTAAAATAGTCCACAATCCTTTCAGGGGGCGCGCCTGCATTCACAAGATAAATTGCAAGAGCAACCCTTGCAGTGTGGGGCACATTGACATTCATTGCCAAATCCTCAATCAGCCTCTTTATGCATGGCGGGTAATTTTCCTGCCCTACTTTTAGTGTTGCAAGCTCAAGCTTTGGAAGAAGCATCAGCGCCCGTTTTCCTGCTGCCTTTATTTCTTTTGGGAATTCAGCCCTTATTGGGAGGCTTTTTTCAATGCTTTTTTTCACTGCTTCCTCCAGCATCCTGGTTCTTTCATGCTTTGTGACTTTCACTTTTCCCTTGGAAACTTCCCTGTTTGTCAATTTATAGTCCATTGAGCGCGGGGTATACTCCAAGTATTTGGCAAGTGCCACCAGGTAATTTTTTCCCTGCTTTTCAAATTCAAGGGAAAACTCAGAGGCAACCTCATCAATATACCCCGGGTTTATTGCATTGTCGCTTGAAAGGTATTCGCCAGCCCTTTTTGCCTCTGCAACAGCATACCTGTTTATCAAATAACGGTTGTCTGCGCATGAAACAACCATCCTTGCGCAGGCATATGAGGCAAGCTCGTCCTTTCTTGCTGAGTCAAGGTCAGCCACTTTTTTTATCCTGCCCTTTAAAATGGCGTCCTTTACCCTGTTTTCCGCCTTTTCAATCAGCTCTGAGGATATCCCTATTCCGCTTTTTTTCACAAATTGCTTTGCAGCTTTTGAAAAAGGGTAATGAGAGCAAAAGACAAGGTCAACCATGGAAGCAAATTTTCTGCTGAGGGGTTTATATACTCTTCACAAGCTTGGTGCCAGTGCTCTTGTTCTGGCTCATCACGCAGGCAAGCAAAGGGAAGGTGATTGTTGCATCCCCTTCAACAAAAGCAGAATTTGACTCCTTTTTCAGCTTGTTCCAGCTCACTGCCTCTTTTGGCCTTGCCCCTGACAATGAGCCGTCATACTCAGTGCCTGTTGAAAGGTAAACAGCAAAATCAAGCCCGTTTCTTAGGATTGCTGCGCCAATCAAATGGTGCTTTGCAATCCCTCCCCCAAGTATTATCCCGCCAGTCCTGTCAGCTCCAAGCATTATCTCGTAAAAGTCGCCGATTTCCCTTGCAGCGTCAATTGCAAAAGGCTGCTTGTAATGCTGCTTGTTGAAAAAGTAAAAGTGGTCTCCCATTGCCCCGTCAAGAGGGCCTGGCAAAAACACTGGTATGTTGTTTTTTGAGCACCAGTAAACAAAAGATTTTTTGTCATTTATTGTTCTGCCAAGCTCTTTTACATACTGGCTCATGCACATTATTCCCTTGTGCTTGTGGTACATTTTTTCCATGAATGAGAGGTGGAACTTTTCAAATGCTGCATATGTTTCATCCTTTACCAGCACATTTCCAATCCTGTTCATCCCATTCTTTTTCAGCTCAACATCATCTGCTGAAAAGCTTCCCAATGAAAAGCTTGATGAGCATTTCATAATGTCCTCCTCAATTGACCCAGTTGAGGTAACTATGCAGTCAACCAGCTTTTTTTCGCAAAGCTGGGCAATTATTTCCCTTAAGCCTGATGAAACCATGTTCGAGGTAAAGGAAAGGAAAATGGCTGCCCCAGACTTTTGCATCCTTTGAACAACCCTTGCGGCGTGGCCCAAATGGCTTGCCTGAAAGCCAATAGAAGAATAAGCCTCTACCAGCTGGCTTGCAGTCATTTTCGGGCTTATCCTAAAGCCCTTTATTCTGCCAAGCTCTGCCTCCCTTACAGAAGTAGAGTGGATTTTCCTTTTGAATGAAGGGTTTTTTGCCATAGAACCAGTATTATTGCAAAAAAGGATAAAAAGCAAAAGCCTAGCGCTTCATTGCCCTAAGCAAAGCAACCCTAATTGTCTTTGGGTTTATCCTAAGAGAGCGAAGCTTTCTTACCACCTTGTTTTCCTTCAACATTTTCAGCCAAGGGCCAAAATGGGCTCCTTTTGCATGGAACAAGACTGAGTCAAGGGGTGCTGTTTTTATCAAATTAGCAAGGTCTCTGAGGCTCTTTGCCCTTCCAACAATCCTTCCGTCTGGCATCTTGAATACAAATTCCTTTCCTGGAGTGCATATCTTCATGCTCCTCACCTCTGAAACATGCTTCTCTTTTGTGCTTTTTAATTGTTTGCAATGATGCCCCACAACAGTTTATTCTCCAGCACAGGCTCCCACAATGCCTTTCAAACACACGCCTGCAAATCCTTTATATACTTTGCCTGAGCCGTTTTTCAGAGGTGTGGGTTAAGTGAGAATTTACCTATTATTTGCAATATTACTGCTTCTTTTTCCCTCTGCAACAGGCCCACCCATATGCAATGAAAACTCCACAAACTGCACACCTTTTGATGCCAACCTTTCCCTGAACACAACGCAGAACTTTTCCCTGAACACAACAAATCTCACAAACCTGACAAACCAAACATCAAACACATCCACAAACCAATCCCAGAACCTCTCAAACCAAACAGCTAACACAACTAACTCAACAAACCTCTCAAACTCCACAAACACAACTTCTCTTGGCAGGCTCCAAAACATAACAAACCAGTCCTTGAACACAACCAACTTCACTGGCAACCAGTCAACCAACCAAACCTCAAACATTACAACCAATCAGACAACCAACCAAACCACCAACATAAC
>Ga0180432_10000383_pt1 | contig 71863 bp, 61 predicted proteins | sample SS_ome_10_FD_132414 | JGI IMG/M metagenome (GOLD analysis project Ga0180432, IMG submission 132414) | Hypersaline lake sediment archaeal communities from the Salton Sea, California, USA - SS_1_MS_2 metaG | ecosystem: Environmental > Aquatic > Non-marine Saline and Alkaline > Hypersaline >...
ATCGTCGTGGACAAGGAGACCGGACTTCACAGTAAATCCTACTTCAGGCTCAAATACAACGAGCAGAAGAAGATCTTCTTACACAAAAAGGAGGACTTTGCGGTACTCCTCCTTTCGGCCTTCCCGAAAGAGGAGAATACCAACGCCTTTACCAAACCGGTCCTGATAAAAAAAATTGCATCGCGAATCACCGAGCAACTCGGCGCCAGTGCTGTTATCTGCAGATACGACAATTACTTTGCCATTCTTCTCCCCCACGCAAACAAAAAGAATGCCGCAAAAACAGCAGGCCAGCTCATCGATTCCCTCAACAATCTCGATATAGCCGTCGGAAAGGGCGATCACTATCTTCTCAAGCCTTTCATCGGCTATGCCGCAACTGAAGGGAGAGGAGAGAATGACATCCTCGCTCTCGCACAAAAGAGCCTCGAGTATGCACTGACCGGAAAGGAGAGTACGGCCCAGTCCATCACCTTCAAAAATCTCACATCCGAACGCACCTGATTGTTCCGCTCCGCCGGAGGAAAATTCGAAAAGAGAAAAAAGCGCTGTTTTTAAAAAATCCCATAAAAATTGGTTGATGATTAATAGGCAACTCAGGTAGATATACCTACGCAGGCTGATATCAAGTGATGGTAACTCTCATGACCGACGTGTTGAACGATGAGCTGTATAACGAAAACAATTTTTCTTTTAGGTGTTCTCCTGTTCCTCCCCCTCTGGTGCAGCCAGCCGAGGATTTACTTTGATAAAACCGAGCATCACTGGGGAACGCTGAAACAGCGAACAACCGCCAGGTATGTTTTTGAATTCAGGAATATCGGTACTGCACCGCTCCTGATAGAAAAAATAAAGGCCGGATGAGGATGCACCGGCTATCTCCTTTCCCGGAAGGAGATCCCGGCCGGTGGCACGGGAAAGCTCGCTGTTACAATCAAAACGGGCAACAGAATTGGGGTGATGAGGAAAACCGTCTCTGTATACAGCAATGACCCGAACAATAAACGAATGCGATTGCTGATTATCGCGCACGTAATCCCGTGAATGTTACCATCAATTGAGAGCAAAGAGAAAAACAAAACCCGGTTATCCCCTTCCCCCCGGCGTTAAACTCGATCGGCAAGGGGCACAGTTCTCCATTTTCAGCAGACACGCGACGGCAGTCACCCTCATCCTCTTCTCATCGACCGAGCCGAATTCAGAATACGATGAGATACCGTTCGATCCCGTTATCAACAAAACGGGAGATATATGGCATATCTGGGTTGGAAAAGTAACGCAGGGCCAGCTCTACGGCTATCGCATTGACGGCCCGTACGACCCGGAGGAGGGACATCGATTCAACAGGAACAAGCTCCTCCTCGATCCGTATGCGAAAGCGGTCACCGGAAATTTCCAGTGGGATCTGTCGGATGCACGCGGATACGATCAAACATCTCCGAGGCAGGATCTCTCTTTCTCGGAGAAGGACAGCGCTCAGGGCGCTCCGAAGTGCATCGTCATCGGGAGAAGATTCGATACATTCGATAAGCAGCTGACGATACCCTATCAGGACACTATCATCTATGAGCTTCACGTTAAGGGCTTCACCTATCATCAATCATCAAAGGTGAAGCAAAGAGGAACCTTCAAGGGCATTACCGAAAAAATACCCTATTTGAAAGAACTGGGAATTACTGCCGTCGAATTGATGCCCATACAGGAATTCGACGAGGATGAAAATATCAATATCAACCCGATCACCGGGGAGAAGCTGAAAAACTACTGGGGATACAGCACTATCTCCTTCCTTGCACCACGCGGCAAGTACTCGGCATCCGGCTCAATGGGAGAACAGGTTGCCGAGTGTAAAGCGATGATCAGTGAGCTCCACCGATCCGGGATAGAGGTTATTCTTGATATTGTCTTCAATCACACTGCCGAGGGGGATCACCTCGGCCCAACGCTCTGTTTCCGCGGTATTGATAATTCCATTTACTACATGCTCGATGACAACAAGCGGTTCTACCGGAACTTTTCCGGATGCGGCAATACCCTTAACTGCAATCACCCGCTCGTGAGGGATTTTATCATCGAATGCTTGAAATACTGGGTAATCGAAATGCAGGTTGACGGATTCAGATTCGATCTTGCGTCAATCCTCGGCAGAGACCAGAACGGCACTATTCTGAGCAACCCCCCCCTGCTCGAAAAGATATCGGAGGATCCGATTCTGAGAAACACGAAGATCATCGCAGAAGCCTGGGACGCGGCGGGGGCGTATCAGGTCGGTGATTTCCCGGGGAGATGGGGCGAGTGGAACGGGAAATTCAGGGATGATGTCAGGCACTTCTGGCGCGGAGACGAAAACACGGTGAGATCCTTTGCAACACGCATCACGGGAAGCTCGGATCTCTACTACAAGAAGAACCCGGGACCGCTGGGAAGTATAAACTTCATTACCTGTCACGACGGCTTCACCCTGAACGACCTGGTGTCCTTTGCCGAAAAACACAATATTGAAAACGGTGAAAACAACCTCGACGGAGAGAATAACAATCTCAGCGATAATCTCGGAATTGAAGGGCTCGAGGCACCCCCGTTGATTGAAAAGCTCAGGAAACAGCAGATAAAAAATTTTCTCGCCACGCTCTTCCTCTCCCAGGGAGTTCCCATGATCCTTGCGGGAGACGAGTTCAGACGAACACAGCGAGGCAACAATAACGCTTACTGCCAGGACAACGAGATATCATGGATCAACTGGGAGTACCTGCAACAGCACGGTGATATTTTCAGATTCTGCAAGGAGATGATAGGATTCAGGAAGGCACATCCGGTACTGAGAAGGAAAACATTCTTCCAGGGGAAATGCGCGGGAGAAAACACTTTCGATATTGCCTGGCACGGTATTAAAACCGGAGAGCCTGACTGGTCACCGCAGAGCCATTCCATCGCCTGTCTCATCAACGGCGATTGCGTACGTGAGGACTACGGTATCCCCGATAATGATATCTACATGGCATTCAACGCCTCGCGATATCACCTGGACTTCGAAATCCCCGAAGCTCCTTCAGGGGGCAACTGGTATATCGCAATAAACACATCAATGGAATCCCCCCTCGACATACTCGCTAGCGGCGAAGAGATTTTCCACAAAGACAGTGCAATAGCGGTGCGGAGGCTCTCAACGATTGTCCTGATATCGCGTTGAAACGCTCTGAAAAAGATCAGCATTTTCGAGACGCTAAGAGCATCCTGAAGGTGAGAATCCTTTACGGGCACATAATCCCTCTGAATGACAACACCCTGAGACACTGATTCTCTTTACCTTGCCGGCAAAAGTGTCGAAAATGAGAATATAGATTGATTTTCATATTATATATGTTACTTTTAAGATGAATATGAACCCTCTTGACGGGCAATCGATTGAGAGAGACCGCAGAAAAGCGAAAAGATGAACATCATTCTTATATTACTGCTCTTCTTTATACTGCTCATCGCACTCTGGGCACTGCTCGGCAAGAGCGATAGTAGGGGGCCGGATAAGGAAGATGCACCTGAAAGAATATTCAGGAAAAGAGCAACCGATCAGGAGATAGAAAAACACTTCCCTGACCGTGGTGATCATCCCCGAAGGAGAAAGTCAGACTATGATTCAGTGGAACCCGCTGAAGATATCGATGAGGAGTTCAAGCTCCCCTATAAGGTAGATGAAATCATTCCGGAGACTTCCCGATTCAGAATTTATCGAAGAACCCTTATGAATTCCGAGATATACGCACGCAAGAAGGATTTTCACACCGCGATATCACTCTACGAGGGGGTGAATTCGCGCATTAACGATTCGAATACAAACCAGAAAATCGAAGTAAACATCGACTATTTGAAAAAGTACCGCGAGTACCTCGAGCGGGTCAAGAGACCCGAAATGCCGCAGCACTTCGGCGACAAGAAGTCAAGCGAAATAAAGCTCTCCGTTGACGGTCCCATGAGAATACCCGAACGAATACAGATAGGCGTTATCCCTCAGATACCGAGGCTCGATGATCAGATTGATGTGAACAGAATTGTCGATGAGATAACACAACGCATCTCTGAAAAATTACATCTTGAGGGGAAGAGCGATGAGTTCAGTAAAGAACTGCAAATGCTTAAAGAGCGGATAGAGAGCATCGCCACAAAAACGGATACTCTCTCCAGAAAAGAGGAGAGTGATCCATCGCTCCTCCCGCATCGGGATCAGATCGGGCAGTTGAAAGATCAGATCGAACAGATACGAAGTAATCTGTTCGATCTCGGCGAATCCGTGCGCGAGGGGGGAAATATCTCAGATGGATTTTCTCAGATAGGCGATTTGAAGAATCAAATCTCAAACATTAATACCATGATGAACCGTTTGAGCGACTCAATGCATGCAGCAGATCCCGAAGCTCCTGCGGAGCGCTCAGATATCTCAGATCTGAAAAACGATATCACTGTCCTCACCAATCGTATCAGCGCCATTGATGACTCGATAAAAATTGGCAGTACCGATAAGTCTCCAAAACCGACCGAATCGCGGGCACAGAGACCGGCTCCGGCAACGGTTGATACTAAGATGGGAGTAAAAAGAGCGGAAAAAACACCGCAGATGAGAACTGCTGAAACCGGAAAGGCTCCATCCCCCGATTTACGGAAACAGCCTGCACAGATCGTACCGACAGAGGAGAGGCGGGTTACCCACGGGAAAGAAATCGACGAGAACGAGATTCAAAAAATTGAGATTGTAGAGCATGAGGAAGAACCCCAGGACGAGGAAGAGGAATTCGAGCTTCTGTCGGAGCATCAGAAGAGGGAGACAGAATATGATGAAGAGTATCTCGCAGATGAATATACAGATGATGATATCTTTCGAATGATCTTGCATGACGATAAGAGCAAGGGGCTCGGAGATATCGAAATACTGGGAGATAAGAAAAGTGAATCCGAATACTCCTATGACCTTACCGATGACGAATTTGAAAGCAAACAGCGAGAAGAGGAAGAATTCTACAGCAAATTCCTCAAGCATGAGCGGCGGATGAAGAGGGAGCTCCCCATTTTGAAAGTTACCTACGATTTTTCTCGCCTGCCGGATGAGTTCAGCCTCTCACGAGATACAAACATTCTCGAATACTCATTCTACAAATACAAGCCGCTCCTTGAAAAGGCCAATGACTTTATTAAAAAACGGCTCATTCGAGACGCTATCAATTACTACAAGGTCGTTCTGTCACAGAACATCCCGCCTGAATTCAAGGCCATGGTCAGAAAAAATATAAATGACCTGGTCGAATATCTCGAAAAATACTTCACTTCCGCCTGACATGCTGCTTCTCTGGATGAAGTGATTGTTCGAATACGCACATCTCCATGCAATACGGCAAGAAACAAAAGCTCCTCCCTCGAAGCAGGATGCATGCAATTCAAATAAATTTCTTGAAATTACTTGATTTTATGCCGATTTTTATATTGGTATTAGAGTGACGGTAAGTTTTTTCCCATCAAAGGTATTAATTGTTCTTCGATGATGAGAAAAATTCTTTACCACGGTGAAGCCATGTGGTAAGATGCGTTTTCGCTTGTACATTTTTATATGATACGAGCACATGAAATCGATTGTTTGTACTGTAAATACCTCCGCCGATAGCATGAGTTGAATCTCTGTATACGAGAAAGATGTGTAATGGTAACCACGCAGTTTAAAGTTGAAAATTATCTTTCCAATTCATTCGTCACCGTTGAAGGGAAAAAAAATGCCGATAATTTCTATATTATCAGGAGTGGCAAGGTAAAAGTTCAGAAGGAGAATCCCGTTGTTGCTGAACAACCCTACACTATACTCGATCCGGGTGATTTCTTCGGTGTCATCTCCTGCATGAGCGGCCATTCCAGAATTGAATCAGCTATTGCCCTTTCGGATGTTTCCCTCATCTCCGTGCATAGAGAACAGTTCGGCATACTCATTCAGAAGAATCCAATCGTCGCAATGAAGATTATCAGGTTTTTCAGCCGTAAACTGAGAGACTTTGATCAGGCAATTACCAAACTGACATTTAAGAGCCACGTGGAAGAAGATCCCGCACATCTCTACAGCATTGGCGAGTATTATTTCAAAAAGAAAGCGCTCAATCACGCCGCCTATGCATATCAACGGTACCTTCAGTACAGTCCCAATGCTCAGAACAGAGACAAAGCTATTGCGCGCCTCAATTCAATGAAGAAGCCGCTCAAAGTTCAGGAAAATCCACAGGCGGCTGGCCTCTCACGGCGATATACCGACAACACGATGATATTCTGCGAGAACGAACCGGGAAATGAGCTCTTCATCATACAGCAGGGAAAGGTAAAGATAACCAAAATAGTTGACGAAGAGGTGCTCCTCGCCGTCCTGAGCCCGGGTGATATCTTCGGTGAGATGGCCCTCCTCGACAACAAGCCACGGAGCGCATCGGCTATCACCTTTGGCGATTCTTCCCTTCTCGCAATCAACAAGGCCAATTTCGAGGGGATGGTTCAGGCCCAGCCACAGCTCGCCACCAAGCTCATACAGCTCCTGAGCGAGAGGATCTGGACCGCCTATCGACAGCTCGATAACCTTATGATCAATGATCCCCTGGGAAGAATCTACGATACCCTCCTCATACAGATTGAAAAGGAGAGAATCAGAATCTCTCCGAAGCAATCCCATAACTTCGAGTTCGGCGCTAAGGAGCTCGTTAACATGGTTGGCCTCCCGCCCGATAAGGGAGAGGTCCTTATCGTGCAATTGCTGGAGGATAAGCACTTTCGGCTCGAAGAGGGGAAGATAATCTGCAACGATCTTGAAGAACTTGAGAAAAACGTTCAATTCTACAAAAAGAAATCTTCATTGGAAAGAAAGCGTGAAGCAGCCCGGCAGAAAATGTAGGTTCTTCATCCTTATTCTCACATCGCTATTCATCATAATGTCCTCAGGTGCGGTTCTGTTCGTATATCTGTTCCCGAAAGATAAGCTCCTCGACATCCTGACCACTGAAGTGGCGAAATCGTTAAAGAGGAAGATCAGTGTTACTGATATCGAATATAGTTTCCGTGGAGTTCTTCTCAAGAATGTTATTCTCTTTGACGGAATAACCGAGGAGGATCCGGTACTTGCAGCGGCTTCAGGGACCAGCGTCAGATTCTCGCTCTACTCGCTCTTCTACCGCCGATTGTCAATCAGTGATATATCAATCGATAACTTAAAGATTAACATCGTTTACACCAACGGCCAGTCCAACATTGAGCTATTTCTCAATGATATTAAAAGTATTGGAGAATCGAGACTTACAACGGAGATATCAAAAATTGGGTTGCACAATGCCAGCATTACCCTTACGGAAGCACCGGAGACTCTCAAGCCGCTCTCCGGGAGTTACCTGTTCAACGGAACGCTCAATCTCTCACAAAAAGGATTAATCTCGATACCCGACGCAAAAGTGATGCTCCCCGAGAAGAGGGGAATTGTCAAGGCTGATATTGCTGTTTCAACAGAGAAGCTCGAAATTACCGGAGACGCAAGACTTGAAAAATGTTCAATACCATGGACCTACCGATGGGGAACAAATGTTCAGCTCCCTTTCCTCTCCTTTGCAGGTGATGTAAAAAAGCTCATTATAACGAAAAGGGTCGTTAAGGGACAAATAAGTGGCCGATCGCAGCTCCGGGGAGGGAAAACCCTCACCGCAAACGGATTCTGTAAAGTCGATATTCCGGGGGAAATGGTATATCTCTCAAACATCACCGGCAGTATTCAAAGCTCAAAGCTTATAATGAAGGAAATCCTCATCTCTTCTAATGGTGATATTGCTCGGTTTCACATTTCAACGATGGATGTGCATCTCACTGAAATCACCCCGTATCTGCCGGTGGTCCCTAAAAACACCTTTGGGAACGTCTCCGGAAATTTAAAATATGTCAACAACAGATACAGTGGTGTACTCGAACTGAAAGGGGCAGGCTACAATCGCGAGAAGAAACTCATAAGCGATGTCAACTGCTCTCTCGATATCAAAAACGGGGTCTTCAAGAAAGAAAACATTGAAGCATCGGTCTTTCAGCAGCCCTTCCGGTTATCCATTGCCTCAACCGATGGTGCGTTCAATCGGTTTTACATTAACCTGAATGCGAAGCGTTTCACCATGAAGCCAAAGGAGGGGAGCGCATCGGCAGATCTCCCGGAAACCATACCCCTCGCGGAATCGACACCTCTCGTGGTGACGGGGAACATCATCATTGAGGAGTTCCTCTTCGATGCGATTCCCGTCAAAAAGTTGAAGGTGAACTACTCTTTTAATGACAATCAACTGGCAGTCAACAGATTTGATTGCAATCTCTGGGGCGGGAGTGTAACGGGCAGAGGACAGGTTGAGCTGAGCCGCAAAAGCCCGAACGTACAGTTTTCAATTCAGTTCAACGGGATAAAGGTACAGGATATAGGCGCACTGAATGAGCGATTGAAAAACCGCGCTTTTGGAAACGCAAGTGGCAGAGCCGAGGGTTCCTTCAGCCTTGGCGACGATTTCAATATCTACAAGTCGATGAAGGGCAGCATGGAGTTTTCCATCGACAGGGGGAAACTGGTCAATACCGGTCTCCAGCATGGTCTGAGTATCTGGCTTTCGGAACTCCGTTATAAGCTGAAGGATATTGAATTTAACAAGATATACGGAAATTTCAAGATATCGGGAAACACCTACCTCATCAACTCCTTTATCTTTAACGCGCCCGACATACAGTTGAAGCTCGATGGATATATAACCTATGATGACAAGCAATTGACCGGCGATCTGCCGATAATTCTGCTCATGTTCAACGATACTTTCATTAAGGACATTCCCAATCCGGCTCGATTGGGGCTGCAGAACAGGAAGAAGGGTAGATGGTACGAAATACCCTTTAAACAGAAGGGGGATATAACCGATCCGAAAAGCTTTACAATGTTATAAGCATACCCACCGGAGGATTACATTTCGCTCTTTATCTTGTTCATCAATCCACCCTTCCCGATAATGTCCTGCATGAAATGAGGGAATGGCTTCGCATGGTATGTCGCGCCCGTTCTCACCTGCACTATTTCACCTGAATCGAAATCAACCTCAATCTCATCTCCCTGCAAAACATCAAAAGAGGTCCCGACATATTCGACAATGGGGAGCCCGATGTTTATGCTGTTGCGGTAAAAGATCCGAGCGAAGGACCGGGCGATAACACAGGAGATCCCGCAAGATTTGATGGCAAGCGGTGCATGCTCTCGTGATGACCCGCAGCCAAAGTTTGTGCCGGCAACAATGATATCTCCCGGCGATATCTTTGTGACAAAGTCAGGATCTGCATCCTCCATGCAGTGCTTTGCCAGCTCCTCCGGATCCGATGTGTTCAGATAGCGAGCGGGAATAATCTCATCGGTATTGATGTTATCGCCAAAGATCCATGCCCTTCCTTTAATTTTCAATTTGACTCTCCCAAGAATTATCTTAAAACGCTGACACTCTTATCATCGAAATGTCTGAAAAGGAGCAGACGACAGCCAGCGGCTATATGCTATAATCGACAAAATCCGTTGCCCAATATCTGTTATCCGCTCTACACTGCTCGCTCTCCGGAGCCCCTCCGAAACCGGCGGCAACGGTACGAGCTTCCACAAAAGCGTCTGCATCAATATCAATCCAGCTCATCGGGGTGGCAGATCTTTCCGAGCACCGCCGAGGATGCAGCGACAGCCGGGCCCGAAAGATACACCTCACTCTTCGGATGCCCCATGCGCCCGACGAAGTTGCGGTTCGTCGTTGAAATGCATCGCTCCCCGCTGGCAAGGATGCCCATATGACCACCGAGGCAGGGACCGCAGGTTGGTGTCGAGATAACTCCTTCCGCATCAAGAAAGATTTCGAACAGCCCTTCATCGTACGCCTGCCGATAGACCGCCGGTGTCGCCGGAATAATGATGAGACGGACATCCCGGTGAACCTTTCTCCCCTTGAGTATCTCCGCTGCCAAACGCAGATCCTCTATTCTGCCATTGGTACAGGAGCCGATAAACACCTGATCGATTGTGACACCGCTCTCCCGTGCCGGCCCAACGTTATCAGGAGAATGGGGGAATGCGACCAGCGGCTCAATGGCGGCTACATCGTACTCGCGAACATCACAATAGGATGCATCGGGATCACTCTTATATATCTCAAAGGGCTCCTCACTTCTCTGTCGAATATACTCGAGTATTTTTTCATCCGGTTCGATAATGCCATTCTTCCCGCCCGCCTCGACGGCCATATTTGCCATGGTCAATCTCCCCTCGACAGAGAGTGCACCGATTGTCGGTCCTGCAAATTCCATGGCACGATACAGAGCACCATCTACCCCGATATCGCCGATAGTATGGAGAATGAGATCCTTTCCGGTGACATAGCGACCGAGCGCTCCCGTATAAATGAGCTTCATGGATTCAGGTATCCTGAACCAGGCTTTTCCCGTTGCCATTGCCGCAGCCATGTCGGTCGACCCGATTCCCGTGGAAAAAAGCCCCAGTGCGCCGTAGGTGCAGGTGTGCGAGTCAGCGCCGATCACTGCCATGCCGGGCCGCACGATTCCGAGCTCAGGAAGCAGGGCATGCTCAACGCCCACCTTCCCGAGATCGTAGAAGTGGAGAATGCCGTACTCCCTGGCAAAATCACGTAGAATCTTGACCTGCTCTGCAGACTGTATATCCTTATTCGGCGTAAAGTGATCAGGAATAAGGGCAATCTTTTCAGTATCGAACACATCAACGCCAAGCTCCCTGAACTCCTGAATGGCAATAGGGGCGGTGATATCATTCCCAAGAACGAGATCCACCGCCGCTTCAATGAACTCACCCGGCCGCACCTCTTCACGACCGGCATGCACCGCAAGTATCTTTTCAGTTATTGTCATTCCCATGATATTCAACCGGCTTCCGAGTGAGAAACCTCACCGCGGAATCATCACCCCCATACTTTCTTGACGAGCTCTGCAACCCGCTTTCCGAGAAGTACGGCATTTTCTTTTACCGTTTTATCCGGTTTCCCGGTGCAGGCAACACCAAAATGACCGGTCGCTTCCATCGGATCGCCGACGATTATCATGCCGTAGATGAGCATCGCGTGAATTATTGAGAAGAGCGTTGTTTCCTTGCCACCGGCGGGATCGCCAGAGGTCGAAAAAGCGGCTCCGATCTTGTTTTCCATCTTCCGCCTGATGACGACATAATCGTCAAAAATCTTCTTGAGCTGATTCGCCATGGTGCCAAAGTACACCGGGGAGCCGGCGATGATTCCCTGTGAGTTGAGAAAATCATCTTTGCTGACCTCATCGGTCGTCCTGATGATCATATCAACGCCTGTTACCATCCTCACGCCCTTTGCAATCTCCAGAGCAAGCTCTTTCGTATTGCCTGTATGTGAGTAATAGAGAATCAAGACCTGCATATCACACCTCGCCTGCCTGAAATCTGAAACAGATATTCTTCCCGGAGAAATCGGAAACGCAAAAACAACAATTCCGGGTGTTTGAAGGCATTCATAGATGAAAAAAAAGATTTTTCAATACATTTATTATTTTACAACAGCATAATAGCTATAAATATAGGAACGTGGAATCAAACCGCTGAAATGATTCGGTTGAAAATGATGCAACGGGGACATACAGCTTATCATGTCATTTTGCGATACCTGCGATATACAGGAAAAAATAACCATCTGTTGCGGACGGCATCCTGAAACAGGTGAGCAGCGGCCACTCATCCTCGCAGACGGCTCAACGGTGATGGCCTGTCCCGCTCTGTCACCGGAGGGGAGATGCATCATATATTCCCATCGGCCCTACGGCTGCGTGAAGCATTTCTGCGAGCAGTACCGCATTCACGAGCTGTTATCCAATCGCGATTTTGTCTTCGAGAGAATCTTCAGCATGATGTATCACAACGAGTAGAGAAGAAAACCGCAGAAGTCGGCACCGCTGAAGACAGTCATTTTTCACTTGCATTCCTCTGGTGCAGCGCTATTATTCGGCCTGATATCATACCAATTTGGAAGGAGAACTGCAATGAAGATAACTGCTATCGAACTCTATCATGTTTCCGTTCCTCTGAAGGAGACATTCTGGCCCACCTGGATACCGGGCTATCCACAGACCCACAATCGCTTTACCCTTATCAAAATCCTCACCGATGAGGGGATCGAGGGGTACTCAGCGGGAACCGCCATGGGAAAGGAGCGAGAGGGACTCGGCGATCTCCTCGGAGGATACCTCATCGGCGCCGATCCGACCGATATCGACCGCATCCAGGGTCTGCTGAAGCAGGCGGGATTTCTCGGGTGGCGCAATTTCTGGATTGAACCGGCCTGCTGGGACATCATCGGCAAGAAGGAGGGGAAGCCCGTTTACGAGCTGCTCGGCGGCGAGGCCCGGCCAATCAATGTATACCTCTCTACCGGCGAGATGCATGAGCCCGAGCAGCGTGTTGACGAGCTCCTTGCTATGATGGAGCGCGGTTATGAGACCGCAAAGCTTCGGGTAAAGAATATCGAGCTGAAGGATGATATACGTCATATCGAGGTGATTCGCAAGGGCGTTGGCAACAAGCTGACCCTCGGTGTCGACGCCAATCAGGGATGGCTCGTCTCTATTGTCGACCGGGTTCCCGCATGGGATCTCAAGCGGGCAAAGGAATTCGCGAAAGCCTGCAAGCAGAATAAAATTGAATGGCTCGAAGAGCCGCTCGATTCGAGAGATTATGATGGCAATGCTGCGCTGAAGAAGGCATCGAAGGTGAAGATAGCCGGAGCCGAACTGAACTACGGCTGGGATGAGCTCAAAATCATGTTCGAGAAGGACTGCTTTGACGTCTATCAGCCGGATGCCACCTTTGCCGGCGGCATACAGCAGGTGATGAAAGTGATCGAAACCTGCCGGGAGAAGAAGCGGCTTTACTCACCGCATACCTGGACAACCGGAATCGGCTTTTACATCAACTGGAACATGGTGCTCGCTGACAAGAAGAACACCCTTCCCCTTGAATATCCCCTCGAAGAGCCCTCATGGATCCCCGAATTCAGGGAGGGGATTATCGAGCCGATCATTCCGGAGAAGGGGGTTTTGCAGCCCTTCCGGCGACCGGGACTCGGTTTTGAGATAAACAGAAGGCTTCTGCGAAAATACGGTAAGCGCTTCTTCAAGATTACCGAAACCGGCCTGAAGATAAAGGTAATCCGTGAAAAAGGCCTCAAAGAGGCGCTGGCTTTGAAGAAACGGAAGGAAGGGTGAGCATTCTAATAATCGTATAATACGGTATTTGGCAACCCTATCAATAGAACCGTTATCGCCATGAATGCACTCTCATCAAGTACAATCGAAAGCTCTATCGCCGTAATTCGTATAGAGCATGCGAAGAAGAACATTCTCAATCCCGATCTTCTGAAGGAGATTATCTCGCTGCTGAATGAATATATCGGAAAGAAAATACGGTGTGCAATCCTAACCGGCAGCGGCGATTCCTTCTCCGCGGGATATGAAATCAACAGGCTCGAGGGCGATTTCAGCGTAAAATCGGAACTCTCTGAAAAAAACAAAACCTTTCTCCAGCAATCCTGTGAGGCGGTTGAACTCCTCCCCTACCCGGTCATCGCCATGATAGATGGTTTCTGCATCGGCGCCGGCTTCGAGCTCGCATCATGCTGCGATTTCAGGATCGCTTCACCGGAATCGCGCTTTGGCATCACGCCGGCGAAAATCGGGCTCGTCTATCCCTCTTCGGGGATGAAGCGGATCATCCGCATTGTCGGTGAAACCTTCGCGCGCGAGCTCTTTCTCACCGGAAGGCTCTTCAGCGCCGAGCGAATGCATCAGCGGGGATTTCTGAACGATGTGGTGGAGAAGGAGAAGCTCTACGATTTCACCCTTCAGCTCGCCGGGGAGCTATGCGATAATTCTCCTGTCTCAATACGGGGTATGAAAAAGGCTTTCGCAACACTCGCCAATATATACGAATTCAGCGCAGAGCTCACCGCATTAACAGAAGAATCGCTCGTTCAGGGTGATCTCAGTGAAGGGGTTACGGCATTCTACGAAAAGAGAAAACCGGTGTTTACAGGAGAATGAAAAAGAATGCCGGGAGAAGGCCCGGCATCAACAAAGGGATTGATTGTTATGAATGTAATAATAGCCTTATTTTTCCCGGTAATGCTCAAATAGAGACTTTGAACGGGAATTCCTGTTCACCCGGTGAAAAAAGTATTCTATAGCCACCCAGAGTATCGCAGAGGCCCAGAAGACAAAAAATATTTCCAGAAAAGATATTTTCATCGTTAAGTCCTCTGACAATATAATAAGCAATAAACGTTCCACCCTGAAAAATAAAAGTGCTCCTAAGTCCTGAACAGTTCAGGCATAAGAGCATCAATCAAATGAAAATGATACTCTTACGATCTTACATATTGAAAAGACTCAACAATGTAGCATATTTGCAACAGGCGGGGTGTCCCATATTCGACTTGACATATTATAATAAACATTTAAATCACTCTTAAAGTGATGTATATATCTCTTGATCTTTTATGAAGACAGGAGAATATATCACAAAATACCCCGCAGCACGCTGCCAGTGCTTTCGCACTGTTCGATGCAGGCATCAACGGGATATTTTGATACAAGGCGTACCTGCCTTCGCAGGCAATCCTCTGCTGCTTGCTACAGAGCTTACATCCTCGAGGCAACCTCAAGGGATAACGCCTTACAATACAGGGTTTATAATCTTAAAAGCAGCTGCGTCTCTCTGACTCAGTGGCTCATATATAATGGAGAATACAATGAGAAGCGATCTGATGAAAAAAGGTATCGAAAAGGCACCGCACCGCTCACTCTTCAAGGCATGCGGACTCAGCGATGAAGAGCTCTCGCGCCCGATAATCGGGATCGCCAACTCGGCAAACGAGATCATTCCGGGACACATTCACCTCGACACCATTGCCGCTGCGGTGAAAAGGGGTGTGCTCGCTGCGGGGGGAACTCCCCTCGAGTTTACAACCATCGGCGTCTGCGATGGTATCGCCATGCATCACGTCGGCATGAAATACTCACTCGGCTCGCGGGAGCTCATCGCCGATTCCATCGAGATCATGGCGATGGCGCACCCCTTTGACGGGCTGGTGCTCATCCCGAACTGCGACAAGATAATTCCCGGCATGCTCATCGCCGCTGTGCGGCTCGATATCCCAACAATTGTGATAAGCGGCGGGCCGATGCTTGCCGGCACCTATAAGGGCACTCACGTTGCGGTAGACAATGTTTTCGAGGCGGTCGGCAAAGCGGCAAAAAACCTCATCTCAAAGGAGGAGCTCTCAGAGCTCGAGTGCGCCGCCTGCCCCGGCGCCGGCTCCTGTGCTGGTCTTTTCACCGCGAACTCGATGAACTGCCTCACTGAAGCCCTCGGTTTAGCGCTCCCCTATAACGGGACTATTCCTGCCGTCATGGCGGATCGAGTGCGGCTTGCGAGACAGAGCGGCATGCAGATAATGGAACTCATCAGGAAAAAAATCACCCCCCGAAAGATCGTCACGAAAAAAGCGATAGAGAACGCTCTGGCCGTGGATATGGCAATTGGCGGCTCGTCAAATACGGCGCTCCACATCCCCGCCATCGCCCATTACGCCGGTATTCCCATAACCCTGAAAGACATCACCCCCATATCGGAACGGACGCCGCATCTCTGTACCCTCGCCCCGGTCGGGAAGCATCACCTCCAGGACCTCCACGAGGCTGGTGGCATCCCTGCCGTTATGAAGGAGCTTCTGGATAACAATCTCCTGCACGGAACCTGCAAGACTGTTACCGGAAAAACTGCTGCAAAAAACATCGAAGGACATGATATTATCGATACCTCGGTAATCAGAAGGGTGAAAAAACCGGTTCATCGTGATGGCGGCCTGGCAGTACTCATCGGGAATATCGCTCCCGACGGCTGTATCGTCAAGCAAGCGGCGGTATCACCTGATATGCTTACATACAGCGGACGGGCTAAGGTCTTCAAGTCGGAAGAGGAAGCAGTCAAGGCAATCATGGGAAATGTAATTGCAAAGGGCGATGTCGTTGTTATCATCTACGAGGGGCCGAAGGGCGGTCCCGGCATGCGGGAGATGCTGACACCGACCGCGGTTATCGCGGGGATGGGCCTGGACAAGGATGTCGCGCTTATAACCGACGGCCGCTTCTCCGGTGCCACGCGTGGAGCATCAATCGGTCACATCTCACCGGAAGCCGCCGCGGGGGGGCCGGTTGCAGCATTGCGGGATGGAGATATCATTGATATTAACATACCGAAAAAAAGCATTAATGTCCGATTGTCCGATGATGAGATACGGAACAGGCTCAAGGCAATAAAGCCGCTCAAACCGAAAATAGCGACCGGCTATATGAGCAGATATGCAAAGCTCGTTTCCTCTGCCGACCGGGGCGCAGTCTTTGAGAGTTGATCAGGGCCACGGTTCCCAGTCACCCCAGTTGTCAAGATAGGTTTGAAAAGCGGGTATGCGATCCACATGCCGTGTGAGAAACTCATGCGCCTCCTGAACGATCTCCTGTTCTCGCTCGGTTCTTATTTCGCCAACGAGCACACGCGACCGGACGAAAACAAAATAGGTATCGAGAACATCGTGTATGCAGTAATCATTTATCTCCTTGAGCTTCCCCGCCTGATGGAGATCGAAGACCTCATCGCCTTTCGTCCCCACCTTCCCCGGTTTGCCGAGCACCTTGGCGAGGAGATCGAGCCCCCCATGAAGCCGAACCGCATTGTAATTCGAGAGCCAATCATGCAGATCAATATGCTTCGTACCAAAACGATACCGTGCAGCGTATTTATCGCGGAAATGACGCTGTGCGGTGAATCCGTAGCGAAAAGCCATGAGCTCGAGGAGGGGAATATCAAATCCGCGTCCGTTGAAGGTCACCAGCGAGGCCTTATCGTACTGATTCTCCACACCGAGCCAGAACTGCCGCACCATTTCCCGCGGTCTGAAACGGGGCTCATCGAGAGAAACGAGATCAACGATGCTGAGATCATGACGCACCTTCAGGATGCAGATTGAAACCGGATACTGATAGGTAACCGGTATAAAAGTTGTGAGACCTCCCGAATTGGCAAGTATCTCTTCCTGAAACCTGAGGGCGGCTGCTCTATCATCGATATCGCTGTCCGGATACTTCACCATCTTTATCAGCCTCGTATCCGGAACTGACTCGATATCGAATACCAGGTATTGTACCTCTTCGTTTCCCACTTCAGTGTCATCCCCTGCGCGATTTCTGAATAAAACAACCGGCAAAAAACAGCACAGGGGCGATTGTAAAACCGCCCCCTGCAATAAGAAGATTCCTTATAATTCGGTACAGAATAACTAACTATCGGCTACTTCTTGTACTTTTCCCACATCTTATCGAGAAAATCCTTGATGTAAGGATCCGAATCGGTACTCTTCACCTTTTCAAGCACATCAAGGGTCCGTTTTTCATCTGAACCAATTCGCACAATCGCAAGCACAGCAGAATACCGCACATCGGCATTCTGATCATTGAGCGCGGCACCTTCCAGAGCTTCGAGAGCTCCTTTCTCCTTAATGAGTCCCAGTGCGATCACCGAATATATCCTGACCTTGGGACGCTTGTCATTCTGCAGCAGATCGATGAGCTTGGGCACTGCGGCCTCTTCATCCTCTTTGCCCAGCCAGTTGGCAGCCGTGCAGATGGTATCCTCATCTTTACTTGAAAGATCAGCGATATACTCTTCTGTCGATTTCGATTTTTCTTCCTTCGGCGCTTCTTTTTCATCTTCCTGAGCGCTGGCGAGGTTCACAGCTATCAACAATGCAATAAAAACATATAGTATTCTTTTCATCACATACTCCTGTATATATATATTTAAAAATTTGCTTATTGTAAAGACACACGCTATTATTTCATCTGTAAATCGTGTTAATTGTTTCATTATTCCCTATTTATGTCAATTATTTTACGGTATCACACCTTTTCAGTTACCTTAAAAATAACAGCTCCACAGATGTAACAGATACGCCAGAAAACACTAACCGCATTACTGTTCATCAGTTCTGTACGATCAGAGCTTCTATTCCTCCTCAAGAAGAGAGTGGGATAAATACCGTAACGAATCAATGCACCTCTTTTTCATCATTCATAAAAAATATTAATTGACACGATTTCGCGATATATTCCCTTATACAGTGAGATAATTCACAAGGTATCAAACACCCCGCACGCTGCGGTGATACTATTCTTTCCCACAGCAGGTTCCAGATGCTTCGCATCCTCTGCCTACAGCGCGGAAGGGGTGCTCCTTTTTAAGGCGGGTTTTTCCTCTAGCTGTAGGTGTAGCTATCTGTTTATAAAGAGGGTGGATGTATGACCCCTTTCAATAAAACGAGAAATATTTCCCTGGAGAAGCCGGAATACAATGAATCCCATTGATGAAAACCTCACCGAAACCAACGACCGAGAAGAAGAAAACTTCGAAAAGCTCCTGGAGGGCACACCGATTCGCAACGAAACCTTTGCCGTCGGAGATAAGGTCAGGGGAACTGTTGTCTTTATTACCGATGAAAACGTGTTCATCGATATCTCAGGCAAGAGCGAGGCCGTTGCAGAGGTAAAAGAATTCCTCAACGAAAGTGGCGATCTCACTATCGCGAAGGGGGATTCCATCGAGGCATATATTGTCTCAATGAACGCCGGCGAGATACTCGTTTCGACCAGTATCGGACGCGGTCATGCCAATCCAGAACTCCTCAGGAAAGCGCATCAGCTTAACATTCCCGTTGAAGGCACTATTCTCGACACCGTTAAGGGCGGTTACACCGTGTCCGTATCCGGGATCAGCTGCTTCTGCCCCTACTCGCAGGTTGATATTAAATCGCAACCCGATCCGGAATCTCTTTTAAAGCAGACATTCGAATTTCAAATAATCGAATTCAGCGATCGGGGGAGAAACATTATCCTCTCACGAAAGGTGCTCCTTGAAAAATATCGGGCGGAACAGCTCAAACAGCTCAAAGAGACCATTGCTGAAGGGGACATCATTTCGGGGAAGGTCGTTTCCATTCAGGATTTCGGCATCTTCGCCGATATCGGCGGCACCGAGGCCCTGATTCCCAAATCCGAGATCTCATGGAGCAGAAGGCCCCGTCTCGAATCTTTTCATATCGGAGAAACGGTCCAGGCCAAAATTATCTCTCTGGACTGGGAACATGAAAAAATCGGCCTCAGCATCAAACAACTGAATTCTGAGCCGTGGGAGAACATCGAACGATACCATGCAGGCCAGCAGGTTAACGGAACGGTGACGAATACCATCAGAAAAGGCGCATTTGTTGAGATCGAGCCCGGTCTTGAGGGATTCATACCCCTCTCTCGGATGAGCCTTATCAAACGCATTAACAGCCCCGAGGAGGTTCTCGCAGTCGACAACACCATCTCCGTCAGGATTCTGGAAATCAATCCCGATGATAAAAAGATGCTCCTCGAGCTGATAACTGACGAACCTGATCCCTGGCTCGCTCCCACCGATTCTCTCATGGAGAAAGCCCACTCTGCGACGGTTGAATCGAGCAGGGATTCCGGCCTTACCGTCAGAATCAGTAACGGGATGGCAGGATTCGTGCCGGCGAGTGAACTGATTCAGGGAAAGGGCGATCTCCAGAAAACCTATCCGGTCGGAAGTGTGATAAAAGTGGCGGTAAAGGATATCATCAAAGAGGAGCGGAGACTCATACTCAGCGAGCGAAGAGCAGTCAAGCGAGAAGAGATGGAGGAGTACAAGAAGTATATGAGTGTTTCTCCTGAAGGACAAGAATCGGATTCAACAATCGGAAATATCTTCAAAGACACCTTCGCCGAAATCAAAAAGAAAATGGAGGAAGAAAAATAAACTGCCCTGAATTATCGGTCCGTAAGGGCGATTGAAAACTCCCCGACCGGGGATCTGAAATTCAAGCTGAATTTCAGTTCTGCGGGAATTTCACTGAGCTTTTCAGGGACTGAGATACTCATCTCTCGAGCGATCTTACCGGCAATCATATTCGCAATCTCACCTATCACATCGTAGGCATGTTCATCACCGCTGTTTCCGGTAAGCTGCTCGGTTATCGTCTGTGCGGTGTCTCTCTCCATAACGAGGGAGAGATTGCTCCCGTCACCGATATTCAAATGGACGCCGAAGAGATCATCACGCAGGGCACTCTCTTTCAGACGGTAGAGCCGCATTCCAAAAATCTGTTTGAAAATCATCCTCGCCGCGCGTTCCACTCTCTCTGTAAAATCCTGCATTATGCCTCCAGCTTTCACGATGCTCATGTCCCATCACTCCTTCACTCGGGGTTTTCTCTCTACACATAGTATCGGTTATTTCTGCAGGCAACCGGATACTTTTCTCGGGAACTGTTTTAATGTGAGTTATCGAACGAAGGCCTGAAGAAAGCCGATCACGGGGTCCACAGAATATCCCGCAGACCAGAACGTCTCACGGTGGGGTTGGATACGGCAAACCGCACTATCTCCTCGGAACCCCATATCTCGACACTCTTGCGCGCACGCGTGATAGCGGTGTAGAGGAGCTCCCGGGTGAGAACCGGCGCAGGCCAATCAGGGAGTACGAGAAGAACCCGATCAAACTCGGCGCCCTGGCTCTTGTGAACCGTGAGCGCAAAGGCGGTCTCATGCTCGGGAAGCTTGAGGGGATGAATTCTTCTCAGGGCACCTCCCGTTGAAGGGAAGAAAGCGGCATCTGCTCCGTCATATTCGTCATGGAGAATGAGACCGATATCACCGTTGAAGAGCCTCAACTGATAGCAGTTTCGAACCACCAGAATCGGTCTTCCCCGATACCATCTCCTCTCCGGTGTGACGAGCCCCTGCCGCAGAAGAATCCGCTCAACCAGATAATTGAGCTTTTCCACTCCCGCCGGCCCCCGGCGTATGGCACAGAGAATGGCAAATCGCGAGAAACTGCTTAGGGCCTCCTCGCGGCTTTCAGCGGTCAGATACGGCGTGAATCCCTGAACCACCGATTGCATTAATCGTTCCGGAAGGGCCTCCGGCTCATAGGGAATCAGGGTGATATCGTCAAATCCGCCCCCGCTCAATAACCCGACGGTTCCTCCGGCATCACCCGATCTGATGACACTGCTCACCTGTCCGATTCCGCTCTCGCTGCCAAAACGGTAGCTTGTGCGAAGAATGACAACGGAATCCGCCATAAGTGCTCTTTCAGTCGTCCCATCGGCGGTTTCTTCAATTTCAGCGGCAGTGAACTCATCACAATTCACAGCGCTTGTCCCGATCGCTGATTGCATCTCTTTCGAGAAACCGTGCTCAACACCGGTGTCACATATGTCGCCGAGCACCGCACCTGCCTCAACCGAAGCGAGTTGATCCTTATCGCCGAGAAGAATGACAGTCGCACGCCGGGGTATCGCCTGAAAGAGCTTCGACATCAAGGCGAGATCGGCCATTGAAGACTCATCAACCACGACAACATCATAGGGGAGTTGATGCTCTGCATTGTATCGAAAGGTAGACAGTCCGGGAACCGATCCAAGAAGCCGATGGATGGTAAAGGATTCGCTCGGGATGCTCTCCCGTATGTCTTCGTCGGTGTCAAGGACCTCGCGAGCCTCCCTGATCACATTGGTGAGCCGCGCAGCGGCCTTCCCTGTCGGGGCAGCCAGGGCGATAGCGAGCTGATGCCCCCTCGCCCGTGCCTGCTCCAGAAGCAGGGCGAGTATTTTAATCACTGTCGTCGTTTTACCGGTGCCCGGTCCGCCGGATATCACGCTGAATCTCCTCAGAATCGCAACAATAGCGGCAACCCGCTGCCAGTCTATATCGTTTCCCGCCACCGGGAAGAGTCGGTCGAGTCCCTCTCGCAAAAGAACGGCATCGAGCTTCTCCGGCCCGGTTCTCACTCTCATGAGTATGTTCTCGGCGAGATTCCGCTCGTATTCCCAGTAGCGGAAGAGATAGAGCCTCCCCGCATCGAGAATGAGCGGTTTATACTCTCCCGGCATGCCGACAACATCGCTCTTTTGCAGTGCCGAGAGCCACTCCCCCTTTCCCGGCAGAATTCTCTCATCCTGCGCATCGCCCCCTTCAGGAAGCACCTCCGTGAGATGGGCGCCCGCGACGGCAGCAATATCAACGCAGATATCACCACGCCTGGTCAGGGCGCTCACGAGCAGCGCACCGAGTATAAGTTCCGGATCATCGCTTCCCGAGAGTTCAGCAATAAAGCGGGCAAAGCTTCTGTCCAATTCGGTAAAGGAATCCCCGGCGAACAGTGCATCAGAACTATTCATCCGCCCCCTCCCCGAGGCTCTCGCTCAAAGCGGAAATCAGCGCGGCCGAGGGCCTCTCGGAATAGATACCATACGCAGGTCCCGAAGCCGGATCGACGCCGCGGATGAAGATATAGAAGATATCACCGAAATGCTTCTCATAATCATAGTCCGATATCCGTACGGAGAGATAGCGATGCAGCGCGACGGCATAGAGATGGTATTGAAGTATATAGTAGTGCTCCTCCATTGCGGATTGAAGCGCTTCCCGTGAGTAGTCTTCGATGCTGCCGCCCAGATGGTTCGATTTCCAGTCGACAATATGATACCGATCCCCCTGCCTGAAAACCATATCGATAAATCCCCGCACGAAACCGCGTGCTGGCAGTATTGCGAGTTTCTTCAAGCGCTGTGCAAATCGCTCCGAATAGTGCGAAATAAGGGTGATAAGCTTCGGAACTGCATCGCTGCCGAGGGGGAAATGGAATTCAAGCTCGTTCAACCGATCCCCGTTACCGACAGAGCGGAGTGAGAAATCCCCCCTGTCCCCGAGCCTCGTGTCCAGCACCCGCTCAATCATGGCAAGCAGAGGATTCCGCCATTTCTGCTCGAACCCGTACCTCCTGAGCCTGCTGTTGATAAGCTCACTCCATTCCTCCCGGGCGCTATTGGTGAAATCGATCCCTTCAAATATCTCGTGAATGCACTGACCGGCCTGCGCTCCCCGGGGAAAACCGAATATATCCCCGGTACCCCCCCCCGGCGGCGTGATGGCGAGAGCCCGGTCATAATCGGGCTCCGATTCCTCTCTCCGATATATCAGTGATGAATAGCTCGATATTTTCCAGTCCCGGCGAATAGTTCCGGTAAAACGCCGGCAGGATATCTCATCATACAACCGGGGACGGGGAAGAGAGCGCTCTTCGGGTATGCTGGAGAACACCTTCACCGCAATGCTGTTCTGCGACTTCTCCGCGATCTTCTCAAGATCCCGAATCATCATTTCAGGATCACGGGAGATCATCTCATTCCCGAGCTCGGCGACCGGATCTTCCCCGGCACGCTCCGGCTGATGAAAGAGGTATGCCGGCGCCGATGTTCCGGTGTTGTTAATCTTCCCCCAGAAGAGATAGCAGCGATGACGGGCCCTCGTTATCGCCACATAGAGGAGACGAATATTCTCTGCGAGATCCTCCCGCTCGGCGCATTTCCAGTTTTCCTCATCCTGTGATCTCAGATCCAGGGTCAGATTATACGCCCGCTTCGGATCGTGAAAGGTGAACCCCGACCGATCGGGCGCTCTCCCGCTCCAGGCAAAGGGGCAGAATACCACAGGATATTCAAGCCCCTTGCTGCTGTGAACGGTTACAATCTGTACCGCATCGTCATCGGTTTCGAGACGAAGCTCCTCCTCCTTGACGGGACTTTCACGCCGCACCGAGAGCCAGGTGATGAGGCTCTCCATGCCCTGCTTCTGCTCGACCTCGGCACAATGAAGCAGCTCGGAGAGATGAAGGAGATTCGTCATGCGACGCTCCCCGTCAATAAAGGAGAGGAGTCTGAATCGAACACCCTCATTTGTTAAGAGGCTGCGAAACATTCTCATAAAACCGTGCTGGACCCAGAGGTTGTGATACTGATACATTCGGTCGAGCAGCAGATCCCCGTCGGGATCGTCGTTATTCCTGAGAAGGAGCTGCTCGCCTGAATAACCGAATATGTCTGTTGCAAGAGCAGTGCGAAGCAGGGACTCGTTCCCGGGTTCTGCAACGGCGAGCATCACCCGCTCCAGCTCGAGCGCCTCGCGAGCGCTGAAAACGCTCTCCGCACCCTGAAGCACGCTCGGGACGGAGAGCTTTCGCAGATGATCCTGAACCATCCGGGCCTGCCGATGTGTCCGGACAAGCACGGCGATATCTCCGGGTTCTAACGGTTTATCATCGATTCGAGCTGTCCCGGCACGTATCAGGCGCGATATTTCCGAGGCGACTGCCCGCGATATAAACCGCTCCGCGGTGCTTTTATTAATCGAAATGCCATCCCGATTATCGGCCAGACCACTATCGAGGAACCATATCTGAAAGGGAGACCCGTTATCAGTGATGGAGAACACCCTCCCCTCTCTGGGTGCAGCGGATACCGGCACATAGCCGATCTCCTCAAAGATGAAGGGGCGATGAAGTCTCTTAAAAAGAGTATTGAAAGCGGAAATGAGCCCCTCATCGGAGCGCCAGTTCATCTGCAGGGTATAACGATCGGTAACGCTCAGCGATGCCTTCAGATACGAAAAGATATCGGCACCGCGGAAACCGAATATCGCCTGCTTAGGATCGCCGATAAGGAAGAGCGCCGAATCATCCCTTCCGAAGAGAGTGGTAAAGATGTTGTACTGCACCGGATCGGTATCCTGGAACTCGTCTATTAACGCTGCGGAAAATCGCTTTCGGGCCGATCTGGCAAGGGCCGAATCCTCCCCCTCGCCGAGCGCTTCGTGAAGGTGAATCAAGAGATCATCGAATGAGCGGGCATTCTTTTCGCTCTTGCGTCTCGCCAGTTCCCGATCCGCAAAGTCGAAGAGCGTGCTCTTGAGACCGAGAATATACTGATCAATAAGCGCCAGACTCTCTTCACGCTTTTCATGCAGCAGCTCACAGCAGTAAAAAAATTCATGCTCAGGCGGCATACAGTCCGCCTTCGTCGATTCCCGGAGGCGTTCCTGTGAGAATCGCTCGAGGGGGGAAGTACCGAGCGGATCATCCGAGCGGACATAGAGAGCTATCTGATCAAGCCACTTCTCCAGCAAGTTCTTTCGATATCTCCTGCCATCAAGCCCCCTGTGACTCAGCAGAACCTTCCGTATCTCATCTCCGCTTTCGTTCCATACCCGGCACATATCCCCATATGCATCCCGGAGGGATTCAAGCGCATTGATCACCACACTTTCGTCGGGAAGCTCACGCGGGAGAATCTGAAAATCGGGATCAATGGATCGCTTCACGAGCAGCTTGAAAAGATCGCCAATCGATATTTCCTGCATCACATACCGGGCAAGTTTTTCCGGTAACCGGTAGAAGTTCTGCCGCCAGAAATCATCGATTACTTCCTGCAACAATTCCCGCTCGTCGGTTATGAGAACAGTATCGAAGGTGGAGTTGCTCTCAAAAGCATTCTCGAAGAGCATCTGCTGGCAGAAACCGTGAATGGTGTAAATGGCCGCTTCGTCAAAATTCCTCAGAGCGGACTGAAGCCGGCCGAGCGCTCCCCGGTCTTCACGGTATCGCTCCGCCAGCGCTATGAGGAGCGGATCCGTCTCCGCTGTGTCTTCATCAGCGAGGAGGGATATCACACGCCTGAGCGTTTTCCGTATGCGCTCCTTCAGCTCCTCCGTGGCTGCGACGGTAAAAGTTACCACGAGAATTCTTGATACGGCAATTCCCTCCTCGAGGATGAGCCTCAGAAAGAGACCGGCGATTGTGTAGGTTTTGCCCGTGCCCGCACTCGCTTCAATCAGCCTCGAGCCCTGCAGGGGACATGTCAGAATATCGAACGATTTCACCTCTTCACCTCCCGCTGATATGCAAGGAGTGAGCCGTACACGGACTCAGCAACAGCAGCAAACGCTTCATCGAAAGCAACAGAGCCCCGAAAGAGGAGATCGGTATAGGGATTGTCCCCCTCGCCCGCAGCAAAATCGCTTCCCCGCCATGTGCTCGCCGCTCTCTCAAGCGCCCGGTCCCGTGTCGCTCCATCGACAGATGCCTGCACAAAGGCAAAGGATGTCTCCGGAAAGAAGATCAGCGGCTCCGAAAGTCCCCGACGATAGAGGGTGATGAGTTTTTCCAGAATCTGGCGGGGCTCCGCGACTGCCCCCGTTTCCCAGGTTCGATCCCTGCAGATAAGAACGCTGCCGAGCTGTTCTCCGCCATCAGCCGCGATGGTGAGGGCACAATGCGTTATCCACGAACGCAAGCGATCCTTCGCTTTCCCATTTGCATAGCGAAAAATCAGCTTCCCCCCATCCCATATATCATCAATGGTGCCGGTCAATCTGACTCCCGAGAGATCGCAATCAATATCGATCGGATCACGTCGTTCTCCTCGCATGAATGTCCGCACGTGCTCCGAGAACCAGCTGAGATCGGGAACGAGTCTCCTGAAGCCGTATTCCCCGACGATTCCGTGGGGGAGTATCCCTTCGGCACGGAGCACCCGATACAGGGAGTCGATATCGCCGTTTTTCAGGGAGCGGTCGCAGATCTGCTGTTCGATCCAATACCGCTCCAGACCCTCGATGGAAAACGGTTCCCGCTCTTCGACAATATGCCGCCGCTCATCGAGGTAGATACCGAGCCGCCTCGTGATCAGATACCGTGCGGGATTGAGAAAGAACTGTATCAATTCCTCAAGGGTGATAGCATCTATCTCATCAACATGCGGGAGATTCTCCCGCACCAGGAATTCCGGCTCCCTGCGGCTCCCGATCATTGTACGGCACGCCTCGCAGTTCTCCGCCGAATAGCTGAAGAGCTCCCCCCCGGTAAAGTATCCCGTGCTGAATCCCTGAAGGCGGTGCATGACGAGATGCCTGACAACCGGCTTTCCCGAAACCGTACATGTCTGCTCGAGATAATCCATGAGCTCGCTGACGAGGACAGAGGGGGGAATCTCGCTGTTATCCTGCATCTCCCGTCCGACATAGCTTATGTGGAGCTTCTCCCGCGCCGAGAGAATTGCCTGGAGAAAGAGGTATCGATCCTCATTCCGGAGTGACCGATCACCGCGTCGGGGGCTCGCCGCGATGAGATCGAATCCCGGACTCATCTGCATGCGCGGAAAGGCCGAATCGTTCATCCCGATCAGGCATATCACCTTCGCAGGAATCCCGCTCATCGGAAGCATGGAGGTAAAGGTCACCCGCCCGGATACATATTCGCTTCTGATTTCCGCTTCGATGAGGCATCTCTCCAGAAAAGCACGAATCACGGCAATGCTGATCTCACCGTGAAAACCGGACTCCTCCTCCAGTGTGCCGAGCCGCTGGACATAATCCCGTATATTCTGGAGGTTCACGGCGCTCTCTTCGTCGGGAGAAAAGAGGCTCTCGAGAAGCTGAAAGAGGATTTCCGACCACCCCTGCAGGGTTTTCGGCTCCTCAACCGAGAGAACAATCCCGGAGAGGGTTTCAACATACGAGACGAATTTTCCCAGGATGAGAGCATCACCACCCTCAATATCATCATAGGGGAGTATATCGTGAAACATCCGCTCCCCTCTCCCCGGGAGAGCGTACCCGAGCAGGAGCCGCTCAATACCGGCCTGCCAGGTATTCTCTCCGTAAGGGGGGAGTCCGTTTCGCTTCCGGTGATCGCCGTCGATGCCCCATCGGATGCGTGTTTCCGTAACCCATCTCCTCGCCAGATCAATGTCAGCGGGTTCCATATCGAAACGACGGCGCACATCATCACACTCCAGTATATCGAGCACCGTGCCCGCACCGAACCTCCCCTTTGCGAGCTCAAGTATTGAGAAGAAAGCTTCGACAGTGCGGCTCCGGCGCAGGCTGCGTCCGGCAACGGCGAAGGGGATGCTCATCTCCCCCTCGACAGTGCCGAAAACCGCCTGCACATAGGGTGTATAGGTTTCGAGATCGGGCGTCATCACAATAATATCGCGCGGCTCAAGGGTTGTATCTTCATTGAAGAGATCGAGCAGGACATCGTGCAGCACTTCAACCTCCCGCATGGGGTTGTGGCATGAGTGCACCTGTATCGAAGTATCGTCGCTGAACTCCTCCTCGGTGAGCTCTTCCCGCTCTTCTGATCTCTGTCCCCGGTCTATCATCCGAAGAATGTCGGACTGCACCGTATGGAGAATAGTGTCACGACCGGGATCCTCAAAATCGGGTACGTCGATGATATCATAATCCATAAGGCTTCCGAGGAAATCCCTTCCCAGATGTCCCAGGGATGCCAGAAGGGCGTTCCCCTCGAGGTGTAAATCCTCAACCGCTGACGAATCAGGCACCACCTTCTCAATCTCCTGCCGGGAGAGGATATGCGCCCAGTACTGATCCGAGGGATTGAGATGGAATATGTTTATCTCGATATACTCCGAGAGAGCCATTATCACCTCAAGGTGGAAGGGGGGGAGTGATGATATACCGAAGAGCGAGAGCCGTTCCGGGAGCGTCTCTTCACGTACCGCTCCCTTTCTCAAATTTTCAAAGAAGGCCTCTCTGAGAGCCGGTGGATGCTTCTCCTCCGATTCCGCCATCAGCATTCGCCAGAGCCCGGCCTGCCAGCCGGCATCCTCGCCCCGCTCCCAGCTCATGATCATATCCGGTCGAAAGGTGAGGTACTGATCGAAGATATTCACAATCCTGGAAGCGAGCTGATACACCTTCAAGTCATCGCTCCCGCTGAGATATCTGGTTACCTCCCGAAAGGCGGGTCTTCCGGCGCACGCGGGGAGAAGCCCCATTACCCGCCAGGTCATCATCTCAGGATCGAAAAATCTCCTCTTGGGAATATCGGGAAAGAGGAGCTGGAATATCTCCCGAATCAGCTCGTTGGGGAAGAGGAAGCGGCAGTTTGCCCATACGCCGATATGCCCGGCAAGCTCCAGCGAGATCCAGCGCTTCATCCCGAGCCCCTGCACCATGATATACTCGGTTGCCATCGGATCGGAGAGGGGCTTTTCGAGCACCCCGGCAAGCCGCTCGGCAAGTTTCTCGAGCCGGTTGCTGCTGTAGAGGTTTGCCTGCATTATAAGCTCATCATGTACAGTATGATTCCGCACTCCCGCCGCACCGGCAGCAGAGACAATCATTCAGCGCTTTCAACCAGGGATGAATAAAGGTATTCTTTATCATGAAGGGGATTTTCAGGGAGTCAAGTACAATTGCATTATGTCACTATTTGTAGGTGATGATATAATTTGGCACCAACATTCAATATATTTATTTTAGCACTTCATAAACACTTCAGTTATTACAAAAATACATTAGTATTACAATTTTGTTGTATTGTAATGAATTAAAGGTAAACTCCAAAATCAATCTCGTAACCGTTGACCTTAACCTTTACTTTCTTCCCGTTCTCGAATCGCATAACGGAACACATTGCTCTAACATATTTTCCTTGCATAATGCCTCAACGCTCAGTTGATTTCATCCCTTTTTATGTGATTCCCTGTTCTCACCCGCATGCGCCGTCCCAGAATTCCCCAGAGCTGCGAGAGGAGCATGCCGATAAGCATGAGTCCGCAGCCAATCAGCTCCCGCTGCGAGAGGAGCTCGTCGAGAATCAGCCAGCCGCCGAAGGCGGCAACAACCGTTTCGAGACTGAGGGTAATGGCCGCATGGGCGGGATGGGCAGTTCGCTGGCCCACCACCTGCAGGGTGAAGGCAACGCCCACCGAGAGTGCGCCGCTGTAGAGAATGGGCACGGCGGCGCCGTAGACGCCATCGAGCGTTATCCGCTCGAAGATCACCGCCATCAGAAGGCTCAGGGTCGAACAGACGAGGTACTGCAAAACGGCCAGACGAAGCGAGTCCATCCGAGGCGAGAGCCATCCGATAATAAGAACATGAGTCGCCCAGGCGAGAGCGCCGATGAGAACCAGAATATCCCCGATGTTGATGCGGTACTCCTGGAGGCTCAGGAAGTACAGTCCCACGGCAGCAGCGATAGCGCCGATCCAGGTGCCCGCATTCGTCCGCTGCCCGAAGAAGAGGCCGAGCATCGGCACCATGATCACGTAGAGCCCGGTAATGAAACCGGCGTTCCCGGCGGTTGTATAAACGAGGCCGAACTGCTGCAGTGAGGTGCCTGCAAAGAGAGCAATCCCGGCAAGGAGGGGACCGAAGCGATTACGCTCCTGCGGATCATTTCCCCTTTCGATGAGCCCTCCATGCGTCTCTCTCGTCTTAAAGGAATTCCCCCTCTTACGCATCACCAGTGGGAGGATCGCAAGCGTTCCCAGGGCGAAGCGAATGCCATTGAAGGTGAAGGGCCCGACGTATTTCATTCCTACACGCTGGGCGACAAAGGCGAATCCCCAGATGACGGCGGCCATGAGGAGGATTCCATCGGATTTCAGGATCTTTCTTTGCATCTCCAAAATATAACTGAACAGCAGAGGTATAGTTTTACAGTTTACCTGTACAGCCGGTACATTAAGAAAAGAAAACAAAAATAAGGGAAACCGTAAGGGGGGGATGGTATATCTGTCAAGGAATTAGCAGTTAATCGGTAAGAGCGGCAAAGAGAAAGAACATATACTTAAAAAGATAAAGGCGCTAATTCACATGAGTGAAACGAATGGAGGATGTTGCACCCGAATATAATTTCAGACATCTTAAACAACTATCGCCCCCTTCCCCCTTGTGGAATGACGCCCTTAGCCCTCTCCTACACATCTTCAAAGATGGAATAGCCCATCTGAATGACGAAGAGCATCGGGGGAGCACCACAATGAGTCCCCAGACCACGATCATCGGCGAGACGAAGCTGTCCAGTCCGCCGATAAAGCCGTAAGCGGTCGGGATGAGTCCGGCCACCGTAGTGAGCGTGGTGAGGAAGATGGGACGGAGCGCCATTTATTTCTTGACAGAACCCCGTGAAAAAAGGGATTTTCTCGAATTGTGGTGATAAAAATTATAACAGTTACAGGTCACGAAAACGAACAGGTGCTCATCCATTTCCCAAAAAGGAGAATGCAATGAAAAGTCTACGAGCGATCTCATTTCTGCTGATACTGCTCATCTCGCAGCCGGGATTCGCACAGAATAACGAGAATGAAGAAAATAAGAATCAGTCGATTGAGGTCGAGTTTGCCGATGAAGCCGCCTTCGTCATTGACGGGAAGAAGCTCACGCTCGGCGATGCTATTCGCCTGGTATTGACGGAAAACCGGGATACCCTCAGTGGCGCCTATGATGTCGCGATGAGCGACTCGGATTACCGGAAATATGGCAAGAAGTACTCGCCCTTTATAAACCTTGAGGGCGGTACCAAGTACTCAGAGTATCCCGAGGAGATGGGCCCCATGGTAGGCGCCGACGAGCGGATAACCGATGCAACGCTGGCACTTTCCAAGATGTTTTCGACGGGCACCACCCTCTCCGCCGGTCTTACCCATCAGTATACGAAGATCACGCAGCGCCCTGTTGTGATACCGGGTATGGGAGAAATTACCTTCGGCCAGGCTGAATACTACCGACCGGTGCTCTTCGCGAGTGTTCAGCAGGAGCTCTTGAAAAATTCATTCGGATACTCGGAGCGGCGGCAGCGGGAGATGCTCAAGAACTACGGGAAGATACAGCGCGAGGCACTGATCTATCAGCTCTCGGGACTCGTTGTGCAGGTCGTCGTCGACTACTGGACAGTGGTTATCAGCAGCTCAGCGGTCGATAATGCCAAACTGAAGCTGCGGGAGACCAAGCGGGTGAGAAACATCACCGCGGCGAATGTCAGGCTCGGTCTCGCCGAGCGCTTCGACCTGAACTATTATAACACACTGGTTGCCGCTGCCGAAGCGACCTTTGCAGCCACACAGCAGCAGTACCGAGATACCGTTCGAAAGCTCCTGCGCACCCTGAACTTCGATAAGGATACGGAGATTACCGGAAACGCGGTCGTCGCCAACAAGCTCCCGATCATCGATGAATCGGAATCGCTGAAAATCGCCTTTGAGAAGCGGGCCGATTATCAAAACGCCCTTCTCTCCCTGAAGAATGCACAGATGGAGCTTGAGATGTACGAGAACGAGGGATTGCCCTCGGTGACTGCCGAATTCAACGTATCGGCCCTCGGACAGAAGGATGAGATGAATGAGGCCTATTCGGACACCACCGCAGCAAAGTATCCCTCATGGGAAGCCCGGCTGAAAGTCACCTATCCTCTCGATGACAGTGAGCAGAAGACGAACGAGCGGAATGCCCGTTTCAAGCTGGAGCAGGCAAAACTGATGCTCGATAAGTACAAGCGGGAAGTCAGGGATGATGTCGTCAGTGCCATTGAGCGCATTAAAACCTATTACACCATGTACGAGAAGGCGCGGGAATCGCGCAAACAGGCGGAGATATACTACCGGAGGCTCTACCAAAGCATGAAGCGGGGAAGATTCACCGCAGCAACCGTTAAGAACGCTCTCGATGCCATGGTGGACAGCCGGCAGCGAGAGCTTGAAGCGCTCATTCAGTATAATATCTCGATTCTGGAGTTCGATGTCGCCCGAAATTATCTCTTCGATCGGTATCAGATCAAGGTTGATAATTATATTCCGAAAGAGAAGTAAACAGGTTGTAAAAACACCCGTTCTATCTTAACGAGTGTATACGATCATATTGACCGCGGTAAAAAAGAATTGATTTATATCATCACCCTTTACTAATGGTATTCCCATATGCCGTGACAAGGGGCGTCTGTCTGCCATGCGAGGTTGCGGGCTGCCGCTTCTACTCGATAATCCTGAAACGGTATAATTCCCTGTTAAGGAATGAACAATGCTGAAACGAACACCACTGCTGACACTTGTCCTTGCCGGTGCCGTCGCCGTTCTGGTGGTAATCCTGTTTGAAGAGCCGGAGCGTCCCTTTACAATATTTCAGGCAATTCTGCTCTATCTCATTTCACTTTTGCCGTCGATAGGCATTGCTCTTCTCTTCGATCCGGCACCGGCGCAGGCGAAAGAGGAGTTCCTCAAGATCAACTTCTACGAGGAGAAATAAACATCAGAGCGGTACTCTTCGACATAGACGGGACTATCCTCAAGTGCAAGGGTGCGGGGAAGCGGTCATTCATGTCGGCAACCATAGAGACCTACGGCACCTGTGGCCGTATGGACACCATCCCCTTTCAGGGGAAAACGGACATGCTGATCCTCTACGAATCATTGACGCCAACCGGTTTCAGCGAAAAGGATATCATAAGCAAACTCGAACTGCTCAAGCGGAACTATTTTGCCGCTCTGCAGCGCCTCATTCAGGAGTATGATGTTGAGATCATGCCGGGGATTCCCCAGATACTTGAGATACTCTCACGCCGTTCGGACATCGTGCTCGGATTGCTCACTGGAAATTTTTCGGATGGTGCGCGAATCAAGCTCTCACGGGTGAACCTCTTTGACTACTTCATCGTTGGCGTCTTCGGGGATGATACCGATCAGAGAAACGAGATGCCTCTCATTGCCCGGCAGAAGATCACCGATCACCTTAAGAGCGACATCGCTTTCTGCGATATATTCATTATCGGTGATACGCGATACGATATCGAATGCGCACGAAAATGGGATGCCCCTTGCATTGCTGTCGGAACCGGATGGACAGATGAAGAGGATCTCCTGTCACATGAACCGGATTTCTATTTCCGGGATCTCAGCGACACAAATGCTGTTCTCAAAGTCATTTGCAATCACAACCCGTAAAGGGTGAAATGTAATTATAATTTTACGATTATCAAACAGGAAGGACAAAGGGAGAGCGCGGGAACGGGAAGATGATTTCCGCTCCGCGATACGACAGACAATCATGAGCATCATCTGACGAAAATCGCATCCCCGTGTTTCCGGTTCTGTCCGAAGAGGAGGAACAGATGCAACTTGGACATGTCGCCGTCGCACTGGTTATCGCATCCTATGCACCGGAATTGACCGGAGGAGAGATGGAGGCCTTCTCCGCAGAGAGCATTACTGTTGCCATGATTGCGCACTGGCTCCCGAATCTCGATGTTATCCCCATATGGCTGAAATGGGTAAAACCATCCTTTCACTGCACCTGGTCCCATTCACTGCTCTTTGTCCTGCTGCTCGGGTTGCTGCTCATCCCCATAAAGGTGTCGTGGGCAATTATCGCCACCGTAAGCCTCCTGATTCACTTCCTTGCCGATCTCCCCAGCAGCGTGGGGCTCCCTCTCCTCCTCCCCCTGACGAAGAAGCGCTTTACCCTTAATCTGTGGGCCGACACCGGCCACTCGGGATGGGAGGCCTTCAGGGGAAGCTACGTACAGGCCTGGCCCTGGGTCCTTGAAGGCGGCATGTATCTCCTGCTCTTCATACGAGTATATCAGGAGAGCGTATGGCCCTTTGCCTGAGGTGGGGCGCGCTGCAAAACCGTTTGCCCGGGAGCTTTGCAAAGCTGGCTCGAGTTGCGTACAGTGAAGCTCGCGGAATGTGAAATTATTTACGAATTGCAAAAAGCGAATCAAGAAATGGCACTTATTCCATTAATCACTGCGACTCCGTGTCTCGGGCTCATCATACTCGAATGCGCCGGCAGTTGAACAGATACGGAAAAAGATGAAAACGAAACGCACTGAATATCTGATAATCGGAAGCGGATTCGGCGGTGCCCTGGCAGCTTACAACCTCGCACGGGCGGGGAAAGAAGTGCTCATCGTCGAGCGGGGGAAATGGGTTGTCAGAGACGATACCTGCTGGGACGAGGTAGCACTTCACCTCAAAGATCCCCTTTACCGTGGTGAAACCCCCTATCTCGTGGATCAGAAATGGGGCCGGGTTCAGGAAGATTGGCCTGACGACACCGTGGGCGGGATGTCTCCTTTCTACGGCGCCGTTTCCCTGCGGATGCGGGAAGAGGACTTTCAAGGAGCACCGGTCCCCGGCTCAGATCGACGCGATTCGGAATCAGCATGGCCCTTCGGCTACAGCGAACTGAGCCCCTACTATGATCTGGCCGAGAAGCTTCAGGGGGTTGCCGGTATCCGGGGAGAGGATATTACGGAACCGGAACGGATAGAGTATCCGCAGCGCCCGCCGGAAATCCTTTCACGGCCTTCTCGCCTGATATGGGACGCAGCAGTCTCGCTTGGAATGCATCCCTTTCATCTCCCCATGGCAATCAACTTCAGCGGAGAATGGGGTAAAGAAAAATGCATTCTCTGTGCAACCTGCGATCACTATCTCTGCAAAATTGAGGCAAAGAACGATCTCTCTGTCGCGGTGCTCCCTGATGCCATTGACAGGGGAACGGTTCTGATGGATAATCACCGCGCAGTACGCATCAATACCGCCGGAGGTCGCGCGCGCTCAGTGAACGTTATCGATCAGGAGAAGGGAGATGAGACCATCATTACCGCGGATCATGTTATCGTTTCCGCGGGAGCGCTCTCAACACCTGCTCTCCTTCTCGCATCGGGCATACAACATCACTCGGAAGGTGGCGCTCTCATCGGCCGCTGTCTCATGCGACATGTCAATGGCGTTGTTGCAGGCGTTTTCCCCTTCAGAACCAATCCGGAAATGGTGCTCCAGAAACAGGTGGGAATACCCGATTTTTACTTCGGCCTCCCGGAAACTGATGCAGAACCACAGGGAGTCTGGGGCCTCATACAGGATGTATCGAGCATCGGGAAGGGGGTGATCAAGGACAATGCACCATTCGGCCTGAAGAATGTTGCAGCATTCTCCTCGGACTATCTGATCAATCAGCTCTGCATTGCCGAGGATATTCCGCAGATGAACAACAGGGTTTCACTTCATCCAGGGAAACGGGATCGTTTCGGCTTCCCGCTCACGCTCGTCTATCACCGTTATCATCATCGGGATATTGCCGCACGGAATGCTCTGTACCGCATGGCGAAAAAGGTCCTGAGGAAGGCTGGCGCTCTGTTTTTCTATGCCATGCCAATTGAAACCTTTTCGCACGCCTTCGGCACCTGCCGATTCGGCACGAAGCGGGCGACTACGGTCCTCGATCCGGATTGCCGGGTCTGGGGCTTTGAGAATCTCTATGTCTGCGACGCAAGCTTTATGCCGTCGGGCGGATCCGTCAATCCCAGCCTCACTATTGCTGCTAATGCGCTCAGAATTTCCGAACACCTCGCACAGAGATGAAGCAACCGATTTCAGATGTATACAAGCGCAAAGGGAGTTCTCTGAACGGCGGATGGAACCGGTCCCTTGAGACAGCAAACAAAATTAAGGAAACTCTTACAAGGCCAATTATCCGATGAGCTTCTCGGTCAACTCAACTGTCTTTTCCAATATCGCATTGTGACGAATCAACGGTGAAATATCTCTTCCGGAAAGCATCAGATAAGGAATGATCTCCTGCAGCAGATGAAGTGGAAGCATCCCGCTCTCCAGCAGATCGCGCACCTCGCCTGCGAGATCGCGAAGGGATGAATCAAAGAGATTGTCAGCGCTGTCACCGGTGAAATCGGCGATGATGGTTTTTGAATATATCACCGGGACTGTATGCCTGGCGAATACTTGCACAACATTCCCCATACCTTCGGCATTCCGCACCTCAATAATTGACACGAGGCGATCATCGAGATCGAGCTCATGCATCAGGAGCTCCTTTTCCCGTCGGGCGATATCGATGCTCATCTTCGAAATGTACACCCTCCCGCCGAGTATCTCGGGAACGCTTTTTATCGATACCTCACCTTCCCTCTGCTCAACGGGATAGACCCTGGCATTCACGACTCCACCGCCCGAACCGTAATAACCGAACTTCTTCAGGGAAACATGTGCGTAGAACCCGATCAGCTCGAGAGCTCCCAGAAACGTTTCCTGCACAAAGTTCGGCGGATATGAGAAGGGAGCGTGGGTAACTCCTGAAAATACCAGGGAGGATCTAAAATCAGCATGACTGAGCGCGGGGAGGAGAAGAAGGAAGACCTCGGAGAGGGGCGTCCATGAGTCGGCTTCAAATTCAAAGCTGATTCCTTTGACCGGATGCGGTTCAAAGTGAATAGTATCTTTCACTGTGAGCACTCCCAGATTATGGCTCAGTAAGAATCGACCGAAATCGTTGAGAACCGGGTGATAGAAGGGATTGTCTTCGAGGAGCGAGCTCTCGATGGTAATTTCTTTACCGGTGAAGAGGGAAAACGACAGTGCCTGTCGCAGTGAAATCCAGTCATCAGGTGTGAAATGAATTGACACGCTCTCAATCCTTTCGAAACGCTGCTCTCTTCCCATTCCCGGAGAGGAAGGCGATGAACGCGAAAAGTTTCTTTCCCCTCCTATCCGCCTGGCGAGAGCTCGATACAAGCACATTTACGATAGTATCATCATAATATCTTCTGCAACTGATGAACATCGATAAACCGGCCGAATTTATACCCCGCCCCGTTCATAATACCGATTGCCTCAAATTCGAACGATTCCAGGAGATGAAGTACTTTCGCGTTGTCATCAGCAACCCGGGCAAGGATGATATGAAACTCCCTGCATCGCGCCTCAGTGAGGACCGCCTCGAGAAGCCTTCTGCCATATCCCCTGCCGCGATGGCTCTTCCCGATATACAGAGACATCTTGGCAGTAAACCCGTACGTTTTACTGTCCGACCACCGGTTCAGAGATACCCAGCCGACAACGGAGCCGCTCCGCTCCGCAACGAGAATCGGGTAGACCTCACCATGTTCCGAAAACCAGCTCTCCTGTTCTGTCGCTGACTTTGATTCGGTATCGAAAGTTGCAACCGTTTCCAGAATCGCCTCATTGTAAATTCCGGTAATGGCGGGGATGTCCGATATACGGGCGCCTCGTATCTCAAGCATGAAGCCGTCGTCTCCCAATAACTCCATCTCTTATTTTATATAATTCTTCAATGCTTCCGGTATCTCAATACTGCCATCTTCCCGTTGATAATTCTCCATAAGAGCAGCGAGTGTTCTCCCTGCAGCGAGCCCCGATCCGTTCAGGGTATGAACGAACACCGGTTTCTCGCCCCGTGCCCGACGGTATCTGATTCGCGCCCGCCGGGCCTGATAGTCAAGGAAGTTTGAGCAGGATGATACTTCGAGATATCTGTTCAGGCCGGGCATCCAGACCTCAATATCATATGTCTTTGCTGATGCCGCCGAAATGTCTCCGCTGCACAGGATGACGACCCGGTAGTGAAGATTGAGCCGCCTCAAAACCTCCTCCGCATTGCTGACCATCCTGTCCAGTTCCTCAAATGACTGCTCCGGTTCCACGAACTTGACCAGTTCCACTTTCTGAAACTGATGTACCCTGATAAGCCCCTTCGTGTCACGCCCGGCAGCGCCCGCTTCACGCCTGAAACAGGCTGACTGCATGGTAAGATACAGGGGGAGCATCTCCCTCTCCAGTATCTCATCTCGATACAGGTTGGTGAGGGTCACCTCCGCGGTCGGGATCAGCGAGAGCCCGTCACGTTCAATGCGATAGTATTCATCGACGAACTTCGGGTACTGCCCGGTGCCGATCATACTCTCATCATTAACGATAAAGGGGCCGAATATCTCGGTATAGCCATGCTCGGTGGTATGGAGGTCCAGCATAAAGTTTATCAGTGCCCGCTCGAGCCGTGCAGCGAGATCCCGGTATACATAAAATCGTGCTCCCGCAAGCTTCACGCCCCGTTCAAAATCCAGAATATTCAGGTCGACGCCGATCTCGTAGTGCGGCTTCGGCTCAAAGGGGAAATCCGGCTTCTCGCCCCAGGTCCGAACAATCCGGTTATCACTCTCATCAACACCAACAGGAACAGACGCATCGAGGATATTGGGAAGCGAGAGGAGCATATCGTTATACTGGCTGTTGAGCGTTTCAAGTCGATCATCAGCTTCCCTGATGCGCTCACCCAATCCCTTCACCTCCCGCATAAGTTCTTCAGCCGGTTCACCCTTTCCTTTTTTTGTTCCGATCTCCTTTGAAAGCCTGTTTCGCTTCTCCCTGAATTCGTCTGATTCGGTAATGAGCGCCCTTCGCTCATCATCAATACGCATCAACAGATCGAGATCCACAACATCTTCCATTTTTCTGTTCTTCAATGCGGTTTTCACCGAATCGATGTCTTCTCGTAATAGCTTAGGATCTATCATTACCGTAACCTTTATTGAGAAAAATCTTTGTTAGTGCAGTCACACCGCAGAGCTCCAGCGGTGAAACCCGAACGCGAATCAATCACCTCTGCGATACGGTGAAAGTGCCGGGATTCCACGGACTACAATAGTAAACGGAACATGCGCTTATAACCTATGATTCAACTTGTATTTGTCAAGAAAAGAAGCACGAGCAGTGAAAGAGGAATGAACAGATAATCGCTCCCGCCACACCTGTCTACGCCATCCGCACCCTTTTCGCATAGCTCCACATGTGAGAAAAAACTCGAATACTCATTTCAGGATAGGGATAACAGGGGATCCTCGCCTGGAGCAGATAATCGCCGGAATTTCTCACATCCTCTTTTGCGCCGACAAGGGAGACAAAAACAGGTTTCGATCTGTTTTCATGAATGACCTCAACGAGGGGCTGATACAGCTCCGCCCCGTAAATGGCAAATGACATAAAAACAATACCGTGAACGTCGTCATCCGCCAGAAGTGTTCGCATTATTTCAGAGATGGTTTTCTCATATCCGTGAGTCATCATATCGGGGAAAATGTCAACGGGGTTCTGCGCTTTGAGCGGCGTTGAAATGACCGCAGAAAGACTCTTGAGGGTTTCAGCGCTGAAATGAGCCATGCCGAGTCCCTCCCGAACCGCCATATCAATACTCATTATGGCCATAGCCCCACTGAAAGTTACGAGCGCAAGGGAATTGCCTTTTGGCAAGGGCATCCACTCAAACCCCATAAGGGTATTGATCAATTCCTCAATCCCGTCCATGCGAAGAATTCCGGCCTGGCGGAGGGCTCCATCGAGAAGAGCATCATCCAACGCAAGGCTCGCCGTATGTGTCGCGCTGGCCAGAGCCCCCTGCGGGGTGCGCCCCCCCTTGAGCAGGAGTACCGGTTTCGGTTTTCCTCCCCTGCCGGCTGTTTCAAGGAACCGCCGTCCGTCGCGAATATCTTCGAGGTACATGCCGATTGTTCGGGTTTGATCATCGTCCATAAAATATTCCAGCGCATCACACTCATCAATATCAGCTTTGTTCCCCAGACCCATCCCCTTCGAAATTCGGAGCCCCTCAATGGAACCGAGATATCTCAACAGCGCACCGACGAATATGCCCGATTGCCCTGCGAATCCGATGGAGCCGGGGAGAAGCATCTCCCTGTTCGAAAAATAGGAGGTCGTTAATCCCGTGGCGGTGTTGATAATGCCGAGGGTGTTGGGACCGAATCCCCGCATGCCGGTGGATCTGAGAATGTCGGCGACTTCCTTCTGATACTCTACTCCTCTGGACCCCGCCTCTGCAAATCCTTCCGATGAAATAACGACCCCCTTGACTCCCCTGCGTGCACAATCATTCAGTGCACCGGGTACCGCTTCGGGAGGAATGAGCAATACAGCAAGCTCCACATCAAAGGGAATCTCATCCAACCGGGTATAGAGCTTCACCCCCGCGCTCTCTCCGCCCTTCGGGTTGACCCCTGCAATCTTCCCTGAAAATCCTGTTTCCTTGAGTATCTGCAAAAGCATGGCTCCCGGCTTGTAAGGATCCCGAGAAGCCCCGATGACAGCCAGATTCTTCGAATCCATAACCTCTTTTAAAGCTCTCACAATCTCCTCGCTTCAACTATAATCTCATGCTGCATCACCATTTATACGATCCCGCTGTCTCTCATTTGAATTGACAAAATGCACGTGCCGGAATAGATACGAACCTGCCGTCAGTTACGATACGTTTTCAGACGGCATTCTGTCAAGATTTTACCGGTTTCAGGAAGCACCATTATGGAAATCAAGTAGGGAGTGCTCAAGGAACAGCAGATTCCCATGGGCGACACTGCATGATGTTCTGTCATCAAGCGAAAACGTTTTCACGGAAGAGTTGAGAATGAATAAACAGAAGAGCGAGCCTGCTCTGCGCAGGCAATCCTCTGCTGTTTGAATCAACAGGACATCCATCATCGAGGCACGTTTCGAGGAATACCGTCTTATAACGAAATGCCCTCCGCCACAGGCGGAAGGCATTTCAAGAGAAACTGGTCAGGGACGGAATCGAACCGCCGACACGGGGATTTTCAGTCCCCTGCTCTACCGACTGAGCTACCTGACCGCCGAAACGGAAACACATATAATGAACTCCCATGAAAAGTCAATAACTTATCAGAAGGAATGTGAAAAAAAGAAAGTTGCCTCGCGAAAGCTATCGGTTTTTCGCACATGTCTTCTTGTCATCCTGATGCTCATCACCGGAGCAGTGCAATCAGCTCCGGACTGGCGCTACTATTATAAGAAGGGTCTGATTGAATATAATGAGCATCTCTATGAATTTGCTCTTGAAAACCTGAACAAGGCGCTCGAAAAAAAGCCTGATCTCTACGACGCGGCGAATATCATCGCTCATATTCATATGCAAAAGGGAGATCGCTTCACCGCGGAGAAATACCTTTTGCAGTCGCTCAGTATCAATGAAATGCAGGAGGACATTCACTATCAACTTGGTGTGCTCTATGATTATACCGGTCAATATGATAAGGCTCTTTCTCACTTTCTCCGGGCAGTAGAGATCGACCCGTCACACCGTGCCGCCCGCTTCAACCTGATAAAACAGTATTGGGCACGGGGTGATTCGGCCAATGCGGAAAAGCACTTCGCCATCTGCTACCGGATCGGAAAACCGGACGGTTTAAAGCTCTACCGGGAAGGGTTGCAGCGGGAGGAGCAGAAAAATGACCGTGAGGCGCTCGCCCTCTATCAACGGGCATTAACAAAGTGCCCCGTGCTCATCGAGGCTCATTTCAGGATTGCAGAAATTCACCGGAGGAGCGGAAATATCACTGCCTCAATACACAGTCTTGAAGAGATAAAGAAGATACGTCCCGATAATGATAAGGCGTATATATATATCGCCCATCTCCTTTTTACCAGAGTGAAAGCAAAAAACAGATCGGCCATCCTTCAACGGGCAATTGGCAATCTTCACAGGGCCATTGAGATCAATCCAAGAAACTCCGAGCCCTACTTTCTCCTCTCGGAGATATACCTCTTTATCGGGAAGAGGGAAAAAGCCGTTGAGTACAACAGAAAAGGCGCTGCTCTTGAGGAATCAGAGCAGTAGCTCTGCCCCGCCGTCAGAGAAAAATATCACCGCCTCAACGGGAATCGAAACAGGTGTGCGAAACGAATATAAACGTACACGGCAGAGGAGCGGCTATGAACCCTCCCGCGCTTTTTTCTCCTCTTCGATGAGCGACAACCTGTCTATCTTCCCCGAGGGAAGGAGGGGAAGGAGCGGCCGCACCTCAAATTCCTTCGGTACTTTATAATTAGCGAGATGCTCTTTGCAAAGCTCCCTGAGTTCATCAGGTTCAACCGTTGTTCCCGGGACCGGCATGATGTAGGCCTTCCCGACCTCCTGCCAGGTCTCGTCAGGGACGGGTATCACGGTAACAAAGGCAACATTGGGATGCTTTTCAATGACCGCCTCTATTTCACGGGGATACACATTGTATCCACCGGACTTATACATCTCCTTGATGCGCCCGACGAGGGTGATATAGCCCCGCTCATCCATGATTGCGAGATCGCCCGATTTCAACCATCCATCCTCGGTAATCGTTTCAGCCGTCTCCTCGGGACGATTCCAGTACCCTTTCATGATCAGATCGCCGCGCATCCAGATCTCCCCGACTATCCCGACGGGAACCTCATTCCCCTCTTTATCGAAAAGCTTCAGCTCAAAGGCCGGATCGCATTTCCCTGCTGTCTTTACTAAATCATCAATCGAGTCCCCCGGCTCGCTGTAGGTGATGAATCCTGCATTCTCCGTCTGCCCGTACCCCGTGATGAGCGTCGATCCCGTTGCTGCGAGCTTCTTCACCATTCCTTCAGGTGCTGCCGCACCTGCCCACACGTAGTTCTTTATGCTGGAGAGATCATAGCTCTCATAATCGGGCAGCTTGAACTGCAGGAGAAACATGGCGGGCACCTGGCCGAGCAGGGTTATTTTCTCCCGTTGAATGATTTGCAGCGTTCCGGCCGGATCAAATCTATCAAGCATAACTATCGGTAGTCCCGCATAGAGAGAGGTAAAGCCGATCTCCACTGCACCGGCAACGTGGTTGATGGGAAAGTGCAGGAGCGCCTTCCCCTCCCCGGGCTCGTGGTTTACAAAGAAGTGCTGTGCCTCTACGCTGGCGCTGGCGATGATGTTCCGATGAGTCAGCAGAGCACCCTTGGGTTTCCCCGTTGTTCCCGATGTGTATATTATCAGCGTTGGTTCGTCTTCGCTCACCTCCGCCATTCTCTTTTCGAGTTTATCATCCAGCTCGCTCCGCTCCTTCTCGATCTCCTCATCCCAGTTGAGCGTTCCCTTCCAGTGCTCACCGATTATAACCAGATGCTGCAATTCGGGAAATTTCTCTTTCACCGCTATCATATCATTCATGTAATCTCTCTGCAGGTAATCATAGAAGCGAACCACGAAGCCCGCCTTCGGTTTCGCATCACCGATCTGATAGCAGAACTCATCGAGCGTATACCGGGGATTGAGTCCGTACCAAACCGCACCGACCATTCCCGCAGCAATATAATGATACATGAACTCATCCCGTGCTGCTGAAAGGGTAAAGATCCTATCCCCCTTCTCAACTCCCAGCTCAAGGAGCAGTTTTGCAACCCGGCGAGTCTTTTGATAGAACTCCCCGAAAGTAACTCTCCGATCACCAAAGATCAGCGCCTCACTGTCAGGTTTCTTTCCGGACCACTTCCGCAAAAAGTGCCAGAGCAGTTTCTCGTCTTCCATAACAGCACCTCCGCTTAGATTAATAATACTACTGTACTCATCAGGGAAACGTATTACTGTGTTTCTCTTTTTGCTTACCCTTTCTCGCTGAGGGCCTTCGGCTCCACCAGTGTAACCTTTGCCGGCACGCCAATCTCCTCCTCCAGAAGACGGGAAATCCGCTCCTTCAAGCTCTCCAGTATCTTTATTTCGTCATTGAACGCCTTCTCTGACACCTCGACGCGAACCTCGAGAAAATCAACGCCATCTCTGTTCTTGACGAATACCTCAAAATGTGGCTCGACTCCTTCGGCCTTTTTCAGAATCTCCTCTATCTGAGCCGGGAAAATGTTTACTCCCATGATAACGATCATATCATCCGTCCGTGCCGCGACGGTCTTAATCCGGGAAAATGTTCTTCCGCAGGGACACTCACCTGCAATCAGGGAGGAGATATCGCTCGTTCGATATCGAATCAGCGGAAAAGCCTCCTTGTTAATAGTCGTGAGCACCAGCTCACCCTCCCCGCCGGGCTTCACGGGTTCAAGCGTCTCAGGATCGATTATCTCAACAATGAAATTATCCTCATTCACATGCAAACCGTTCTTCATCTCACATTCGCCAGCAGTTCCCGGGCCCACCAGCTCATTGACACCGTAAGTATTATAGGCATCGATACGGAGCTCCTGCTCAATCTGAGTCCGGATCTCCTCACTCCAGGGTTCTGCCCCGAAGAGACCAACCCGCAGATTGAGCTGCTCCGGATGAATTCCCATTTCCTTCAGTATATGTATAATCTTTATCGCATAGCCCGGCGTGCTCAGGAGAACCGAGCTCTTGTAATCTTTCATAATAATAATCTGCCGCCGGATGCTGCTGTTCGACGATGAGGGAATTACCGATGCGCCAAGCCGCTCAGCACCGTAGTGGAATCCGAAGCCACCGGTAACCATACTGTAGTCAAAGGCCATCTGGACAAAATCATGCTCGGTGACGCCGGCCGCAGCCAGGAGACGCGCCACCAGCATTGACCAGTTCTGGAGATCATTCCTGGTATATCCGATTGCGATGGGCCTCCCGCTCCTCCCGATTGACGAATGTATCCTGACGATATCCCTCAGCGGGACGGCAAACATATCGTAGGGATAGCTCTTTCTCAAATCATCTTTTGTGGTGAAGGGGAGTTTGCGAATATCATCTATCTCCTTAATGGATTCAATATCGATGTTGTAATCATCAAACTTCTGATGATACAGAGCAACATTCCGGTATACGCGGTTAAGAGTACTCTGAAGTCGCTCAATCTGCAGCTGCTCCAGTTTCTCCCTGGGCATTGTTTCGTAATCTTTATGATATGTCATGGCCGCCTCCTATTCAAGGTCGCCGATGCTCTTATAGTCCTTGCCGAGATAAGCTCGCTGAACATCGTTATTGTTTAATAACTCATCGGCAGTTCCTTCAAGAACTATCTGACCCGTCTCCAGCACATATCCCCTATCGGCAATATTCAGAGACGCGCGTGCATTTTGCTCAACGAGCAGAATAGTGTTGCCGCTCTTCCGCAGCGTCACAATTATCTTAAAAATACTCTGTACAATAATAGGCGCGAGTCCCATTGAAGGCTCATCGAGCATTATCAGCTTGGGCCGTGCCATCAAGGCCCGCCCGATGGCCAGCATCTGCTGCTCTCCACCCGAGAGGGTGCCCGCCAGCTGATATTCTCTGTCTGCAAGAACGGGAAAGAGCTCGTATATCCATATCAAAGCGCTTCTCAGCTCCGTCCGCTTCATCTTTCGTAATGAATAGGCGCCGAGGATTAAATTCTCTTTTACAGTCATCGTATCGAAAATCTGTCTTCCTTCGGGAACCAGGGTGCATCCGAGCGCAACGATCCTCTCTGCAGGCACAGCGCGGATATTCCTCTGGTCAAAAAGTATCTCTCCCGATTGTGCCCTGATAATATTGGCGATGGTCTGGAGCAGCGTCGTTTTTCCGGCCCCGTTCGCACCGATAATCGTGACTATCTCACCGGGGTTGACATGAAGGGATACCCCCTTCAATACCCGCAGCTTGTCATATCCCGCTTCGAGATTTCTGATTCTAAGCATTCTCTTCTCCCAGGTAGACCCGGATAACCTCTTTATCTCTCTGCACCTCTTCCGGCTTTCCTTCAGCGATCTTTTTCCCCGAGCTCAGGACAACAACATCATCAGAAATGTCCATAACGAGAGACATATCGTGCTCGATAATGAGCACGGTCACACCGCTTTCCCTGATTTTAGTTATGATACGCGCAATTGCAGCAGTTTCATATATATTAAGTCCGGCAGCCGGTTCATCGAGGAGGAGGAGCTCAGGCTCGGTGGCCAGTGCTCGTGCAAACTCGACAATCCGCTGCTTCCCGAAGGGGAGACTTTTCGCATCCTGTTTCGCAAGATCGGCGATTTCCAGAACAGTCAGTATTTCCATTGAGCGATCGAATATCTCTCTCTCCTCTCTCCGTGTCCAGGGCAGATTCAGCATCCCGGCGACGAATCCGGCTCGACTCTTGATATGCCTCCCGACCATTACATTCTCAACAACCGTCATAGTGCTGAAAAGCTTAACATTCTGGAAGGTGCGCGAAATTCCCCGCCGGGCAATACGATACGGGGGAATGTTATGAATCGGCTTCCCCTGCAGGTATATTGTACCTGCATCCAGTTTCAGGACTCCGGAAATGAGATTGAAGAGCGTTGTCTTTCCCGCTCCGTTTGGTCCGATTATCGCCTTGATCGAGTCGCTCTCTACATGAAAGCAAACATCATTAACCGCTCGCAATCCACCGAAGGATCGGTGTACGTTCCTCACTTCAAGAAGCCATGTCCCGTTGTTTCCGTTCACCGAAACACACCTACCACATATCACTCTACTATGAAAAGAAATAACTTAATCAGGCACTGTCACCTTTTTGTTTCTGCAGACGTAATTGAATTATTTTCCACTGTACCCCGAGGAATTGATAGAAGCGATTTATATTCTCCTTCCGTAAAATTCCATCGGGGGCAAAAAGCATTATGAGTATCAGCATGATACCGAAGAAGGCATCATCGTAACTTCCGAAATATCCTCTCAGTGAAAGGAAATTGAGCGTAACACCCATTATCAGTGCTCCCCAGAGATTCGCCATACCCCCGACCGCAACGATAGCAACATATCGCACCGACTTCATTACTCCCGCTTCCGAGGGCCCGATGCCACCGTTATAGTGAGTGAGGAGAACACCACCAACGGATGCGAACACGGCACTGAGCACAAAGACAAAGAGCTTATACCGTGCTGTGTTGACCCCCATTGAATTGGCCGCATCCTCGCTCCCGTGAATTGATCGGAGCGCTCTCCCGACACGCGAGTTAATGAGATTGAGCAGGAGAACCATCCCGAGAACAACAACAAACCACGCGATATAATAGTTTTCAACTCGCAGAGACATCTGGCCGCTCACGCTGAGCTGTGGAAGGATATTGAAAGCGGGTACCTCCGAGATGCCATCTGCCTCACCGAATATTCCACTCCCGAGAACGATTCTGTACACAATGGAACCGAAACCGAGCGTTGCCATGGCGAGATAGTGACCCTTCAGCCTGAGAATAGGAATACCGATTAAAAAAGCAACGAGAGCGGTTATCGCTATCGCAATGAGAAGCGATATCCAGGGTGTGATATGCAGTATCTCCATACCGTAGGGATTCTTCCGAATGGTAGTGAGCCCCACCTTCATCAGTAACTGCACCCAGGCGCTGCCGCTCAGGGGAAGCAGGTTAAACGTTGTCAATACTGAAGCGGTATACCCCCCCATGGCAAAAAAGGCTGCATGCCCGATGGATATCTGTCCCGCATATCCCATCAGGATGCACAGGCCGATAGCCACCAGTGAATAATAGGCGGACATGGTCAGCTGCGTTAGAAAATATTCCTTCCCGAGCGCCCCCGTAATGAGCTGGAAGAGAATGATAAAAGCGATTAGGGTGATAACCGGAATATACTTCCTTATACTCATCAGAATTCCTTTAACGCTGCTTCCTCCTCTTTCCCCATGAGACCACTTGGCCGTACGAACAGAATGAGAAGAAGTATTGCAATGGCAATGGCATCTTTATAAGCGAGGGGGAGTATACTGATACTGAAGGTTTCAAGAATACCAATTATCAAACCGCCGATAATTGCCCCGGTGCTATTGCCGAGACCGCCCAGAATTGCAACGGCAAAACCCTTGATAGCCAGCGGGGTCCCGCAATCGTACTGTGTTTGCGTAATAGGGGAAATGACGCTTCCGGCAAGTGCGCCGATAGCCGCACTCAACATGAAGGAGAAGGTAACCATATTCTTTACATTAATACCGCATAATAGTGCCGCTGTCCGGTTGGCAGAACAGGCACGCATTGAGCGACCGAGAACGGTATACTTAAAAAAAATCGTCAAGACAATGACAATCAGCGTGCTGATACCGAGCACCCAGAGCACCTGCGGGGATATGAACGCTCCCAGCAGGCGAATCGACGAAATTTCATCCCCGGTAAAGTAGGGAAGCGAGCGAACCTTCTCATCCCATATGTGCAGAGCAATTTCCCGGATGAGTATCGATATGCCGATAGTAACAATAACCATGTTCAATACCGTCGGCTTCTGCAATCGCCTGATAAAGATAAAGTCAATCAGGGCTCCAACGACAGCGGTTATTATAACAGCAATGAGGATTGCAAGGGGGAGTGGTAAAAATGCTGAAAAGGTAATCGCCGTCATGCCGCCGAGCATGACGAACTCACCCTGGGCAAAGTTAATAATACCGGTTGTATTATAAATGATGTTAAAACCGATAGCGACAATAACATATATGCTCCCGATGGTAATACCTGAAAGAACATACTGGAAAAACTGCTCAAAAGTCATTTGACTCCATTCCTGTCATCATGCAAAAGAATTAGTCCGGTCGAACGAAAGCTTACAAAATGAAATGTCATCAATAAAATGAAGGTGGGGCGTCGCTCTGCTGCCCCACCTTTTTGAAGAGGACATGGATACTACTCACTGCTCAAGGAGAACGAATCTGCCATCCTTCACCGTGAGCATTTCAAAAGAATCTAATCCCAGGCCGTTGTGATCTTCAGGAGAAAAGTTAAAAATGCCGGCGGTACCGACAAATCCGGTCAGGTTCTCAAGAGCATCGCGGATCTTCTCTTTGTCAGCAGTTCCTACCTTTTTCATCACTTCGACCAGAACCATCAATGCATCCCATGCATGACCGCCAAAGGTGCTGACATCCTCGCCAAACTCAGATTCATAATCCTTTTTATACTTCATGAGCAACGCTTTCTGCGGATGTCCATCCGGCAGCACATCAGCAACCAGCAATCTTCCACAGGGGAAAATAATCCCCTCACCCGCCTTCCCGGCCTCTTTGACATATTTGATATTGCCAAACCCGTGGCTCTGGAAGAGGGGAATGTTCAGGTTAATCTGCTTCATGTTTTTTGCCACAATAGATTGGGCTGGCACAATAGACCAGTTGACCACCGCCTGAACATCCTTCGCCTTTAACTTGGTCAGAACACCGGTCAGGTCTGTTGCCTTTTTATCGTAGACTTCACTGATAAGTATTTTCATGCCGTACTTCGGCGCAATCGCCTCAAGTTGCGCCTTACCTGCGTTCCCGTATCCGGTGTTCCCTGAAATGATGCCGATGCGCGAAATACCCATCTTTTTCATCGTCTCATATATCTTCATGACTGCGTGGCTATCCTTCTGGGGCGTCTTAAAAACGTACTTTGCCACCGGATTAACGATGACTTCAGCCGCAGCGCATGAGATCAGGATAGTCTTCGCCTGCTCACAGATACTCTTAATCTTCATCGTTTCGCCACTCGTGGATGGACCGATTATGGCGATGACTTTCTCCTCCTCAATGAGCTGTTTTACAAAGGAGATAGCCTTTTCGGGGCTTGCACCCGAATCCTTGATAATGAGCTCAAGCTGCTTTCCATCTATGCCACCCCGATTGTTGATCTCATCAACGAGCATCCGGGTGGTCTTCGCTTCCGGCGCACCGAGAAAGGATGCAGGCCCCGTCACGGCAAAGATAGCACCTATTTTAACCGTCTCCTTTGCATCCTTCTTGCAGGAGAAGGTGAGCGTCAGAGCAACGCTCAATACAATACCACATAATCTTTTAAATAACATAACACCTCCCATGTTTGTCTTTTTAATTGTGTTCTCAACTCAGCATAGTCGGGTATTATCACGGAGAACTGCTGCTCATGTCAAGAAATTACTGTGCGCGTGCAAATTTTATATATGATATCATTTACCTGTTCTTCCAATTATTTATAAATGATTTTTTATTCGAGAGGCGATAAGGAAAAAGAGAAAGGATATTCCTGTACAATGAGAGATTTCTCCTCTATTGCTTTTTAAACATATATTTCACTGTCAAAAAAATAAGCCCTGACCCGGCTATTATTAATTGACAATCGCTGAAAATACCGTATACTCACACGAGAGCTTTCTCGAATAGAAAAAAAGACACAAGATCCATTTCCCATTCACAAAAGTCGTCCAATTTAATATAAAATAGGAGGAATACAATGTTTGGTAATAAATGGATGAAAGAAAAGTGGTATGCCGAAAAGCTCAGGGACGTCCAATATCCGCGTGAACTGGTGATAGGAGAAACGCTCCGTCGCAATGCACAGCGATTCCCCGACAGGCTGGCGCTCGTCTACCAGGATAGGAAATGGACCTACGCGCAACTGCATGAGAGGAGCAATCGCCTGGCAAATGCCCTCATCAAGCTGGGCATTCAGAAGGGTGATGTAATCGGAGTCTTCTCTTACAATCAGGATCGATATGTCGAATCGGGTTATGGCATCACGAAGGCGGGAGGCGCGTTCATTCCCATCAACTTCCGTCTCGTGGACCACGAGGTCGAATACATCCTGAACCATAACGATGCGGCGGCAGTATTCGTGGATTTTCCGATCCTGGAGACCATATCTTCCATTCGCAAAAAGATCAAGGCGAAGCACATCGTTGTTTTGCGACCGGAGGGGCCCCTCCCGGACGGTATGATCGACTATGATGAACTCATCGATTCAGGGTCGCCCGAGGACCCCCCGGTGCATGTATGGGAAGGTGATCTGGTAGCCCTTGCACAGACAGGAGGCACAACAGGGCGACCGAAAGGGGTTATGGTAACCCACCGGTCCGCACTCAGTATTATCAACCAGGTCTGTTTTGTCCATAAATATCAGGAAACCGACAGGGGACTTCACTGCCTCCCCTCCTACAGCTCTGCCGGGATTGCCTATGACTGGGGAGCGACTATCTTCCACGGGGGGACTATTTATCTGTCCACACTGCCGCCCTTCAACCCGGCCGAGATCCTCGAGATCATCCATAATGAGCGCATTAATCATACCACCGTCGCTCCGATTATGCTGGACTTCCTGATTCTGACGCTTGAATCGTCTCCGGGAAAATACGATGTCAGCTCAATCCGAACCCTTATCTCGGCAGGAGCCCCGACGCTGCAGCCAACGCGCGAGGGAGCGATCAAGCATTTCGGCGAGGTGCTGTTCGTCGAATATTCCGCGACGGAGACGGGTGTTGCCACCCTCCTCACTCCAGACGAAGTTCTCAAACATCCGGGAAGCAGCGGACGCCAGGCCATGGGTCAGGAAGTCCGTGTTATCGATCCCAACGGGAATGAAATGCCCGAAGGAGAGATAGGCGAGATCGCCGTGGCAGGATCGATGGTTACCCCCGGCTACAACAAAAACCCGGAAGCGACGAAGCAAGCCATACACGGAAGGTTCCTCGGAATTGGCGACATGGCCTATAAGGATAAGGATGGATACATATACATCGTCGATCGCAAGTCGGATATGATCATAAGCGGTGGCATGAATATCTACCCCGCCGAGATCGAAACGGTGATGATTCAGAATGAAAAGATCATGGAGATTGCAGTCATCGGCGTTCCCGATGAGCAGTGGGGCGAGAGCGTGAAGGCTCTCATCCGCCTGAATCCGGGGCAGGAAGCAACGGAGGAGGAGATTATAGGGTGGTGCAAGGGGAAGATGGCCAGCTACCGCATCCCGAAGTCAGTTGAATTCGTCGATGATTTTCCACGAACGGCAGCAGGCAAGGTTCAGAAGTCGGTTCTGCGGAAGAAGTACTGGGAAGGGACGGGTCGAAAGATCTGAAACGAGAACACCGCTCAATCGATTCCCTGCGCCATCAGTTCAAGACCGCGGTCTTTTTACCCGGCATTGGGATACGCTGCAGAAACTGCTGGTGTGCATGATTGATACCGACACCTTTCGAGAAGAGAGACCCGAAAGATCTGCCGATCGATATATCATTGAATATACTCTTCGCAGAGGGCACCGTGCGCTCATTGCGTACCGATACCGCTCTCCCCCTGGAGAGCGGTATCCCGGCTTATCCCAGTAAAATGCTACGGACAGGTCGTTACCGGATTGGGACACTGATTATCGGGAGCCAGCCACCCGATTACCTTATTGAGCCTGATCTTCGCCCATTTCCCCTGACAGCTCAGGAGCGTCAGCGAGGATTCAGCGTGAACCACTCCCGCAAGAGAGCTTCGTTCACCGGGTGACGAGAAGAGTTGCACCTTCATGTACTTTTCAGCTGTATCAGCTCCCGCATTCCCTCTCACCTGTGTTCCCAGGAGGGAGGCATAAACCCACCCTCTCCCCTTGAAGCTCACATCGAAATCAATACCGCTGGCATTATGAATGAAGAACCAGCTCCCCCTGACCCCGATAATCTCCACGATGACTCCATCGGTGCCGGTCGGAAGTTTCCCAATAACCGGGTACCCTGTTCCGGGTCCGCTGCGCACATTCAATCCCGCCGGATCCGTATCGATAACAGAGCCAGCAATAGAACAGGGGGTAAATGAAACCTGACTGTAGAGAGAAAATGCAAAAAGCGCAAATAAAACGATAATAATGACGGTTAAGGTGATAAAAAGTTTTTTCATCTCCAAACCCCTATCTGCTTGACTTTACCAGTCTTTTAGTGCAACTGAAAGGTACTATCAGATACATCAGCTCCGTCGCTCAATCTGCACAATAAGATCCTTGAAGATGATGAAGTGGAACGGGAGGAAGAGGTACCAGTAGAGCTTCCCAAAAAGCGTTTTCGTATAATAATAAGCGGTCACGGAGACGGTTTTGCTGATCCCCTCACCCTGAATATTAAATTCGAGCCAGGCGCGTCCCGGGAGCTTCATCTCAGCCCGGAGGAGTAATCGCCGATTCTCCTGAATATCTTCAACGCGCCAGAAATCAACAACATCGTTAACCTTGAGCTTTTTGGTGCTCTTTCTTCCCCGCGCAGTACCCACGCCGAGAAGCATCTTGTCGGCAAAACCGCGCAATCGCCACATCCAGTTGGTATTGAACCACCCCTCCTTGCCGCCAATCCTGCAAATAGACCTGAAGAGAACCGCTTCAGGTTTCTCCGTAAGAAGAGCATAGGTAGCGGTATAGCGGGGGGGTGATGAAAGCTCGTGAAGCTTTGGCACCATCCCGTAATTCTTCGGATAGGCATCAGACCAGCGGGTTGAGACCCTGTCTTCCTGCTCTCTCAGAAGGGCCCGTCTCGCAGCTTCACCATAGGTGAGCGGCTCGAAGGGAATGAGATCCCGTATCTCATCGTTCTCACAGATGAGATCGGTCTTGAGACCCTCCATAAGGCATCTGACGAGTGGGGCGGCAACCGGGGTTATGAGACTCACGATATAGGAGTACAAGCCCATATGCGAGAAGGGAACAGATATAAAAATACGACTCGTGCCGAGAATCGACGCGAGCTCACGCATCATTTCTTTATAGGTGAGAATATCCCTCCCTCCGATGTCAAAGGATCTCCCCACTGTTTCCGGCGTTTCAAGACAGCCAACGAGATACTTTATAACATCCCGAATACCGATCGGTTGACACCGATTCAGAATCCAGGGAGGCGCGGGTATTACCGGCACTCGCTTCACCACACAACGGGTAATCTCATAAGAGGCACTGCCGGAACCGATAATAACGGCTGCCCGGAGAATGGTAACGGGTACTTCCCCCTTGCGCAGCTCCTCGGCAACCTGCAGCCTGCTCCAGAGGTGCTCCGACAATTCCCCTTTGACATCTCCCAATCCTCCCAGATAAATTATCTGCTGTACTCCTTCAGCCGATGCTGCATTTCGAACATTGATTGCAGCCGAGATATCAGCCTGATGAAAACGCTTCGGTCCGAGAAGAAGGGAGTGAATGAGATAGAAAACCGTATGCACGCCCTGAAGTGCTGCGCGGAGGCTTTCGGGGTTCAGCGCATCAGCTCTAACCGCTTCTGCCTGCGGCCAGATCGATTTATAGTGATCAGGTTCCGAGCGCACCATAACGCGAACGCGGTATCCCCTGGCAAGCAACTCGGGCACGAGGCGTCCACCGATATATCCCGATGCGCCGGTTACCAGGACAGGCTCTTTCAGGGAGAGAGGGCGGGTCGGCAGGTCAGAACAGAAGAGGTTCTCCCCTCGAGGCGAATGAGAGGATTCACTCATTGCAATTCATCCCCCTATTTTATTCATGGAAATTCGTTCAAACCCAAGGGAGCTACATCCATACGTGACATTACGGGATGAATCGAGTGTATGCTGTTTCGGTTTCTCGCTCACCGCTTTCAGGATAATACGCTTCAAGGTTTCATCTCCCATATCGGCACGGTACGGCGACTTTAAATCGTATTCGCTTTTCGAGAGGAGACAGGTTTTCAGCAGGCCATCACAGGTCAGACGCAACCGATTACAGCGCGCGCAGAACTTATGGGACATAGGAGGTATAACACCAACGAGCATCGGATATCTGCTCTGGTACTTGAACTGATACATAATCGCAACATTCGTATCAATGCTATTATCTCGTATGAATTCTCCCCGCAGCTCAAGGGCACTGATAAAATCATCCGCTGAAAGGAATTCGCCGATATGTTTATCAGAAGTGAAAGGCATCATTTCGATGAAGCGCAGGGTGGCCTTCTTCTCCTTGAAGTATTCGAAGAATTGATCGAGCTCATCAAGGGTATCATGAAAGAGAACGGCATTTATCTTGATATTAAAAAAATCGAACTGCAAGGCTCGCTCTATATTCGAGAGAACACGGTCAAGATAATGACGTCCGGTTATTTCAGCATATCGTTTCGGTGAGAGAGTATCGAGGCTTATATTCAGCTTACGAATATTCAATCGGTGCAAGTCATCAAGCACCTCATCGAGAAGAACCCCGTTGGTGGTTAAACAGAGGTCGATATCCGGATAGCGCTCTCTTGTCTGTGCAATGATATCGATTAGCCCCTTTCTCACAAGAGGCTCACCGCCGGTAAACCTGATCTTCCGTATTCCCAGTCCGACGAAGATTCCGATAAAATGCACAAACTCCTCATTTCTGAGGACCTCATCGTGAGAAAACTGCTCCACCCCACTGGGCATGCAATAGATACATCTCAGATTGCACTTATCGGTTACAGAGACCCTGAGATAATCGAGTTTTCTATTATAGCTATCGCGGAGCATGCTCACGTTCCGATATCACAGATTATCAAATACTATATTTGATTTCAGGTGGATTTTTTACAAGCACATTATCGACATTCAACATATTTCTGTGAGGAGCGCACGACCCGTTTTATCACATGCATCAAAAGTGTGAATACCATCAGGAAAACGTCAGGAATGATAAAACTCTCATTCTCAACAGATAAGACATTCCGCTGATTCACTGATCGAACCATTGTACTTCATCAGCAAGACAGCTCCCGCCATCTCATCCAGCTCACAACGCTTATCAAAGAAATAATCCGCACCGAAGTCGGTCCAGAGGGTGCGATACTCAGGAGATAGGAAATCAGAAAGCACCATGACCACAACTCCCGGGAATTCATCCTTAATGAGCCTGAGTATTTCGATACTATCACAATCACAGATATCCGCTCCCATAATAACGATGTCCGGTTTTAACCGCTGAAGATATGGTGTGAAATCCTTTTCGCAACCGGAAAAGGTAATATCCACTCCCTTCATTCTTGAGAAGATTGTAAAAATCTCCTCTCGCACCGCTGAACACTCCTCAATAATAAATACTTCCATAACTCGAAACCTCCATCCCCCGGAAGCAGGGGTATCTCATGTACTAATATACCCCTATATTGAAGAATTGTAAATTCATCATGAGCGCAAAATGTGCATCCCTTTTTTCGTGATAGGTTATAACAAATAGTGTGAGGGAGATTTATCGCACTCATTGAAAGCGCCATAAACCGGTGAACACTGTTCCGGGAGGTGAATGCTTGCGACAACGGTTCGAGATATACCGTGCCGAAAGACAATTTTTTGTTGCAGAGGTATTCGGTGCTACGGTATTCTTTCAGAAGCAAAGCAGGTATGAGCCGGAGGTACCACCATCAAGCGGATACTGATCATCTTGATAGTACTTTTCTCCGCCTCGCTTATTACCGTTGATAGCATTCAATCACAGAGGCGATCAGGATATGAGCGGTTGCAGATATGCGAAGGACGGTGCAGGGACAAGCACTGGCAATGCCGTGGGCGTGCTTTGATGATGAAAGGGAAACGGAAGGAGCGATCGCTCGCTATCTGCACTACAAGCTTCATCAGCTGTTTTCAGAGATGCCAGCGGATCTGGCGCTGATGAAGGAGTATTACTTTATCCCTACCGCCACCAGTCGCAAAGCACGGTGATCATAGGGGATACCGCCGAGTGAACCGTAGAGGGTAACCTCGCTGAATCCCGCCTCTGCGAGCAGTTCTGAAAGCTCAATTCCGGAATATAACCTGTGTGAGAAGGTGAATTCAGTCCGCTTCGCCGCATACCTGAAAGTAAACGAAAAAATGATAATCTGTCGTTGCGACCTGCGGCATATACTGAAATGCCTTCTGCGGAATGCCGGCCATTTCACCGCTCTCATACCCGATAAATTTAAAGGGATCATTCACCTTCGGCATCTTCACGTCAGTCCACGTAAATATGCTAAAGGGGATAATGACCGGTTCTCCGAGCTTCTTCCCGTTGACCGTTATTACCTTGAGCAGTGTTTTGCCCGTCTCTGACTTTATCCTCCGGCGCGAACCGTCAATGATAATCCCTTCAACGGTAATTATCTCACCGAGAAACCTTCCCAGCGATCCGACAATTTTTACAGAATCGTTGAGCCGAGTATAGCTGATACGCTGTACCTCATCTCCGCTTACCGCAGCGCTCTCAATACACATAAGGAGAATGCACGATATGAGAAGAAATGGTTTACCTGCTTTCATAATACGCTCCCCCTTATTATATTCATCTGTCTGACTGCCAATCCACACTGAAAAAAGCGTATTTCTGCAGAAAAGAGGATATCAGTGAAACGGATTCATTATGATATGGGCACTTTCAGCAGTACCGGGCTCTCGCTGGAAACAGTGTGATTATTCAGAATAGGACTTTTCTTAATATCTGAAATTCGAAATTAGCGAATATGAATCCCTGCGAAATGGAAGCCGTCAAGAATAATTTGACCGGGTGTTCATTGAACGGTCAGCTTACCTCTTCACTGCTCGAGAAAAGCTCGCGGTTGCCGCAAACCACCTCAAATCACACATTGCTGACAGCGAATTATTACATTGAAAATATTTTTGAGTGTCACATCTGTATATTATTCTTGACAGGAACGGTATTATACTATACTTTAGTTTAGTGTTCTTCTGTCAACAGATCAATCATGAATAAGAAATATCGTACCATCGTTCATGTCGATATGGATGCCTTTTTCGCATCGATCGAGCAGCTCGATAATGCACCCTATCGAGGAAAGCCGGTCGTGGTTGGCGCCGATCCAAAGGGGGGAAAAGGACGCGGTGTTGTTTCTACTGCCAGCTATGAAGCACGGCAATACGGCATTCACTCTGCAATGCCCATATCAAGAGCCTATCGACACTGTCCCCATGCTATCTTCCTGCGTCCTCGATCTTCCCGGTATTCAGCAGTATCCGACAGCGTTATGGAGACCCTCAAGCGGTTTTCGCCTCTGATCGAACCGATCAGCATTGACGAAGCATTCCTCGACTGTACCGGCACTGAAACACTCTTCGGAACCCGGCGGGATCTTGGCATGATAATCAAGGATGAGATGCATCGTGAAACCGGCCTCACTGCCAGTGTCGGAATCGCTTCAAACAAGTCCATTGCGAAAATAGCCTCGGACCTCCAGAAACCGGATGGGTTGACTATTTGCCCCCCGGGGAAGGAGCGCGAATTTCTGTCAAACCTTCCGCTCGATAAGCTCTGGGGAGCAGGTGAGAAAACCGTTGCACTTCTGGAATCAATGGGATTTCACTCCATAGGCGATATTGCATCCTTCCCGCTCAAGGATATGGAAAGGATAATGGGGAAATGGGGAACTCATCTCTGGCACCTGGCCAACGGCATTGACGATAGGCCCGTTGCAATTGAGGAGGGCTATAAATCGATGAGTGAGGAGATAACCTTTGAAGAGGATGTTTCAGACGATGAGACGGTGTACGCGACACTCCTTTCAATAGCCGATCGCCTCTCCCGGAGAATGAGGAATCACCGGCTCAAAGGACGGACCGTGAATCTGAAAATACGGCTTGAAGGTTTCGTGACCTTTAACCGCTCGCACACCCTTCACCGGGAAATTGACGATATGTTTACCCTCAGAGATACCGCAGGGGAGCTTTACCGGAAATTCGACCGAAAGGGAAAACGGGTCCGTCTTATCGGCATAAGCATGAGCAATCTCACCGGCAATGAAGTGAATCAGGAACAGCTCGAGCTCTTCTCGCCGGCGTCTCAGCATGATCGGTCACCCAAAAGGGAGAAGCTCGAAAAGATACTGGATCATCTCAGAGAAAACTTCGGAATTCACGTTTCCCGGGCATCACTGATAAAGCAGCGTGAGGATAAATGATACCTGCCCCAGGCAACTTCCCGGCACGGTGCATTCTCCCACTCCCCTCCCGAGCCGGCAGGAGTCTGCCATCATATAAACAACAAAGCCCCGTTTCCGGGGCCGAGTTTTTTTCGTTCTCACGATCCAATGCTTGAACTCACTTCATATTCCGATGATAACTCCCACGCCAGAGCGGAGTACCGTCATCCGATCGCAGGTTCAACAGAGATGAGCCCTTTTTCACCGTTTTCGCGAAAATAACAGGCTTATCACCAAAGGTAATGCGAGAACCGACTATCTCAACGGTATCACCCTTCGCGAGGGTCATCTTCTTCTCGATGAAAGCCGCAGGACCGAGATGAGCATCAATCGATCCACTTTCAGTCTTTATCGTCAGGTGAATTCCGTGCATTGAACAGCATCCCATATTCATCCGCTCAACTTTGATAATCTCACCACTGACCGTTTCCACCGTCTTTACATCGTAGTGATAGGGCTTCCCCTGCATGTGATGTCCACTGTAGGAATAGCCATATACGGGAAATGCCAGAAGCGCTGCAATTGCTGCAATATATATTGTTCTCTTCATTTTATGCCTCCTTTTTGCATCTATTATTAAAAAATTCAATGAACAGTTAATTTTATTCTTGAACTATATACCCTACCCCTGTATTGTATTTAGTATAACACGGTATTCCCCAATCGGCAATATTTTTTTTGAAAAAGATATGTCCATACACCTGATATACCGCACAGGAGGCATCTCTAATGATGAAAATTGATCACTCGGAAACCAGAAAGGAGAAATATCGTAATCAAAAGCTGAATGATGATCTCATCAAGCGTCTTGCCCGAATCGAGGGGCAGATCAGGGGAATTCAGCGGATGATACAGGGTGACCTCCCCTGCGACGATATCCTCAATCAGATCATCGCGGTGCAATCGGCCCTCAGGGCTGTGAGCACCCGGCTCCTCGACAATCGCATCAAGTCGTGCATAATGGAAAGCATCAACAGCGGTAATCTTGAAGAAATCGACGAGCTCATCGGAACGATTAAACGGATGATGAGGTAGCACCTCTCGTTGATCTTCTTTTGACTGCAGTACGGTCAAACTGATATCCCGGTCATATGTGCTATAGTTGTAAGTAATAACCCTTTTTTTAATCTGGTTATAAGAGAGAGGGCATATCCATAAACAACGAGCCGGGGTATATAATGAAAAGATATATGCGAAAATCTCTCATTATTATTTTATTTATTATTTTATTTACTATTTTTGGAGCCGCCTCCGCCAATGCAGAAAACGCTTCTTATTACCTTGCAATAGCATTTAAGAACAGCCCTCTCCTCAAATCTCAGATGCACCGCTCGGATGCGGCACGGGAGTTCTATCTGAAGGAGAGCTTTTTCAGCAGAAATCCATTGTTCAGCGCATCATATTCAAATGTTCCCATCTCGCAGTGGCCCGCTCTCGATAAACATCCAATGTCCGGCATCAGTATCGGAATTGCACAGTATCTGGCCACGCCCTGGGAGGCTCATTACCGGAAGAGCGCAGTCTATCAGGCCTTTCTTTCAGAGAAAGAGTCAGTTGAGGACGCGAGGAACATGCTTGCCCTTCAGGTTCAGTCAACCTACCATCATATCTTTTTCCTGCAGCGAAAAAAGATCATACTGGAAAAAAACCTATTAACACTGAACGACATTCTTCGGGTTGCTGAATCGATGGTTATGGTCAACAGAATGAGCAGCACTCACTTGCTCAAGCTGAGAGCTGACCGTGCCACACTCAGCACGACCATCATCGAGGTTGAGGGAGCCATTGCGGGAGCCCAGTCGGAAATGGATAAGCTCTGCGGCAAAACCCTGGCATGGAATATTCCCGCTGAAGAGGTGAACGGATGGATGCAACAGAAGGTGCCGGATACCCCCGCTGATTTCAACTATACGCAACATCCCCACTATCGGAAAATGAAAATACTCTACGAGGCCCAGAAAGCCACTCATCAGCTCGAAAAAGCAAAACTCTCTCCAGGCGTAACCCTCGGATTCGAATATCGCATTCGCGAAGAGATACCCATGCGTGATGATGGTGAGGATTTCATTTCTTTTAAAGCATCCACTCCCCTCCCCCTCTTCTATCCGCTCACCGATAGACACAGAATCAACGCCGCGGCTGATAAGGAGCGGGAACTGAAAGAGCTGCTCAGGAAAGTGCAGATCGAGCTCACCACCCGGTGGAGCGGTGAAAAGAGAAACTACCTCAAGCTGAAAGATGCGCTGAGCAAATTCCAGAATGAAGTGCTCCCTGGTTACCTGGCAGCGTACAAGGGTCAGCTTGCGTCACTCTCCGCGGGAAACGTGAATCTCCTCGATGTTCTCGACGCATATAGACGATACCTCGGTGCTTCGATGGACGAAGCCCGGCTGCATCGTGACCTGATGATAAGTGCACTCCGGCTGAACTACCTCCTGCATCATTATCCGGGGAGGATCACTCACAAAAAAGGAGAACGCACCGATGAGAAGAAATAACACGCTAAATCGCCAACTGCGGAGAAGGCATATCCTTACTGTCCTCATCGTTTTTGCACTCGTAATCTCGCTGCACTGCACCGAGGAAGGAACGGTTACCCCAGAAGAAGGCTATTACACCTGCTCCATGCACCCCCAGGTGATACAACATGAACCGGGAGTCTGTCCTATTTGTAATATGAAGCTCACCTTTGTTCCTGCGAGCAAAGAAAAGAAGAAAGAAAGTGAGCAAAAGCAGAAACACGAGGAGATGAAGGAGAAGGATTCGCACGATACCAGAAAAGCTGAAAAGAGAGATCAAGAGCAGAAACAATTTCGTTTCTCCATCGCCGAGAATCTCCTTCGAAATGCAAACGTATACACGGTACCCGCCAGGAAGGAACACTTTTCCGCAGAGAGCACATACGCCGGTCACGTTGATTACGATGAAGCCCCAAACCGGCTCGTCATTATCAATACCAAGTACGATGGATGGATTGAAAAGCTCTATGTCTCCAAAGAGGGCCAGCGGATTCGAAAGGGTGATCGCCTCATGGGAGTGTACAGTCAGATGGTATTCGCAGCGATGGAGGAGTACGTCACCACGTACCAATCGCTCAAGAGCATCTACCATTCACAGAACAAGAGCACCGACGAACTGCGGAAGGATCCAAGCCTCATCGCATCAAAGAAGAAACTCCTCTACCTCGATGTACCACCCGAACAGATTAATGCACTCGAAAAAGCCGGCTCGGCAGAGCGTCTCACCTATTTTCGTTCTCCCATCAGCGGAATTATCGTCAAAAAGAATGTCCTCCAGGGTGAATACATTAAGCCGGGACAGGAGCTCTTTCGTATCGCCAATCTCAGCACCCTCTGGGTCTTTATACACATCTTCGAAAAGGATCTCCCCTTCATTAAAAAGGGGCAGCGGGTAGAGATCGAATCGGCAGCCTATCCTGGCAAAACCTTTTCGGGAAGAATCGATCTCATCTATCCCTTTTTCGATATGAAGACCCGTGACGCGAAAGTTCGCATTATTGTATCAAACCGGGGGCTGTTGCTGAAGCCCGGTATGTACATAGAGGTCACGGTACAATCATCCCTGAAGGAAAAGGTCATCACCATACCGGAGTTGGCGATAATATACTCCGGAGAAAAGAATTACGTTTTTGTTTCACTGGGCGAGGGCGATTTCGAGATCCGCCCCGTAACGGTTCTCACCCGATCCGGAGGAAAGGCGGTTATATCGAAGGGATTGCGGGAAAACGAGCTGGTGGTCGCCAATGGTCAATTCCTGCTGGATTCGGAGGCCTCACTCAAGGAAGCGCTGGAAAAAGGAGAAATGACCGGTCATCAGCATTAAGCGTATAAGACTGAAAGAGGTATCGCAATGCAGAGATTTATAACGTGGTGTATTGACAACCGCCTCCTCATCCTGATAGTAACGGTGACGGTACTTCTCATCGGTTTGTGGAGCCTCACCCAGATAAAGCTCGATGCTATACCGGACCTCTCGGACACACAGGTCATCATACAGGCAACGTATCCCGGACAGCCGCCACAGGTTGTGGAAGATCAGGTCACCTACCCGCTCACCACGAAAATGCTCTCCGTTCCCCAAGCCAGGACGGTACGCGGCTATTCTTTTTTCGGATTCAGCCTCATCTACATCATCTTTGAAGATGGTACCGACCTCTACTGGGCCCGAAGCAGGGTGCTCGAGTACCTGAGCAGCCTGGGGGGTCGGATTCCCGACGGGGTAACTCTCGAACTCGGCCCCGATGCCACTTCCATCGGATGGATATATGAATACGCACTCGTTGATAAGAGCGGGAAGCAGACACTTGCCGATCTGCGAGATCTGCAGGATTTTCTCCTTCGGTATGAGCTTACGGCTGTTCCGGGAGTGAGCGAGGTAGCAACCATTGGCGGCTTCCGCCGTCAATTTCAGATTGAGGTGGATCCGAACCTTCTTTACGAGTATCAAATTAACCTGTCGTCCATTGAGCGGGTATTGAAAAAATCAAATATGGAGATGGGAGCCCGCCTCTTCCAGCAGGCCGAAAAGGAATACATGATACTGGCACGGGGATACCTCCAATCGGTTGATGAGATCCGATCCATTCCCATTCGTCACTCCCAGGAAGGAGCGGTGTTAACGCTCGGTGCCATTGCCCATATCAAGGAGGGACCGGATATCCGTCGGGGCATAGCGGATCTGAATGGGAACGGAGAGGTGGTTGGCGGTATTGTTATTATGCGTCAGGGGGAAGATGTCCCGCGGACAATCGAACGTGTCAGGAACAAGCTCAAGACATTACAGAAATCACTTCCACAGGGCGTGACCATTACCACTACCTATGATAGGTCAAAGCTCATCGATGAGGCAATCGGCAATCTCGCAACAAAGATAATCGAGGAGCTCATCATTGTCTCCATTATTACCATATTTTTTCTCTTTCATTTCCGGTCAGCGATGGTTGCGCTCATCATTCTCCCCCTTGGGGTCATCATCTCATTTATTATGATGCACACACTCGGTGTCGCGGCAAATATCATGTCCATGGGCGGCATTGCCATTGCCATCGGAGTTATGGTTGATGCCAGCGTGGTCATGGTGGAGAATACGCACAAGCATCTTGAGGAGCTGGAAAAAACTGAAACGAGAATTACCGACGAGCTCTACTGGAAGGCAGCGCGGGAGTCAACACTTGAGGTTGCGCCTGCTCTCTTCTGGTCGATGGTTATCATCATCGTAAGTTTCCTGCCCGTCTTTGCGCTCCCGGAACAATCGGGAAGACTCTTCATTCCGCTGGCACTTACCAAGACGCTCGCAATGACCGCAAGCGCCATCCTCTCTATCATGCTCCTCCCCATACTGGTAGGATACTTCATTCGGGGAAAAGTACCCTCAGAAGAAAAGCACCCTATAAGCAGATTTCTCATAAAAATCTATACTCCCCTTCTCACCACCTGCCTTGAGAAAAAAAGGAAGGTCGTAATGATAAGCATCGCTGGGCTGATCCTGAGCCTTATCCCCATATTCGGAATTGGAATACCTTTTACCGGTATCACCCTTTTGAAACCCATCGGCTCAGAGTTCATGCCACCGCTTGAGGAGGGAGATCTCCTGTATATGCCGACAACAATCCCCGGCATTTCAACAGCCAAGGCACGCGAGCTACTCATTGAAACCGACCGATTGATCAAGAAAATACCCGAGGTCGAAAAGGTTTTTGGCAAGGTCGGGCGAGCCGAAACAGCGACTGATCCCGCACCGCTGAGCATGATTGAAACGACCATTCTTTTGAAGGATCGCTCCGCATGGCGAGACGGGATGACCGTTGATAAAATTGTAGACGAGCTGGATCGGACGGTGAAGCTTCCCGGTCTCGTCAACGCCTGGACAATGCCTATCAAGACGAGAATCGATATGCTCTCGACAGGAATCAAAACCCCCCTCGGCGTGAAGATCATGGGCGATGATCTGAACAGGCTCGAGATGATAACTAAGAGTCTGGAAGGGCATATCGCCGCGATTCCCGGAGTGAGCTCCGTAATCGGTGAACGGGTAGAAGGAGCAAATTACATCATTTATGAGATAGACCGGAAAAAAGCCGGTCTCTACGGACTGTACATCAGCGACATTCATCAGGTGCTCACCTCTGCCCTCGGGGGTCGCGGCGTTACCGAGATAGTGTCGGGCCGGTATCGCTGGACGGCGAATATCCGCTATCTCAGGAGCTACCGCGAATCCCTCGATGCGCTGAAAAATATCTACATTCCGATCCCCTCGGGAGGAAAGATACCCATTTCCGAAGTTGCGAAAATCAGCATCGAAAAGGGGCCCGGCGCTATCAAGACAGAGAATGCCCGAAAGACGTCATGGCTGTACATTGACACCCGATCCGGTGATATCGGCGGTCTCGCCGAGCGCATTCGGGAACATATCGATTCGATGATACGGGAGAGGAAAATACCCTGGCACGAAGGATATTCATATTTAATCAGCGGCCAGTACGAACAGATGCAGCTCGCCGCCAACAGAATGAAAATTCTCATTCCCCTCGTGCTCCTCATAGTGTTCATTATTCTCTTCCTGCACTTCAGAAACGCATCACATCCGATCTGGGTGATGCTCACGGCAATATTCTTCGCGCCCCTGGGCGGTATCTGGTTCATGTACATAGCGGGCTATAACCGATCGGTCGCTTCAGATGTCGGTTTTATCGCACTGATAGGCCTCGCAGCCGAAACGGGCGTCATTATGCTGGTGTATCTCGATGAAGCGCTCCGGCGCCTGCGTAAAGGTGGCATAGGAACGCTCCGTGAGGCGGTAATCCACGGAGCGGTTCTCCGTGTACGGCCGAAGATGATGACGGTCTTGACCACCATGCTGGGACTGACACCGATATTCTGGGGAACCGAAGCCGGCAACACGGCGATGAGGCGAATCGCCTCCCCGATGGTCGGCGGTCTCATAACTTCAACCGTGGTAACCCTGATTCTCATACCGGTCATATATGAGTGGTGGTATGAGCAGAAACTGAACAGAGATGAGAAATAATAAATACTATCGGCATCCCGACGAGAGCTACTATATGCTTCTTACAGGTTCTGCTTATTTCACAGATTTTAATACTCGCTCACGATGCAATCTGCAGTTACAATCACCGTTTGAGAATTCTTTTAAAGGATAACACATATATTTAGCGTTCGTTTAAACCGTTGATACAATAATTACATTACATTAAAAGGGAGGCATCAGATGCAAAAAGCTCTATCACTTACTGTTGTATGTGCGTTCCTCATCGTGGCCTTCTCTCCCATCTCATGCGGGAAGAGCGACACGAGTGTTCAGTACGGCGACGAGAAGGGCCAGCTTCTCTGCCCTGTCATGGGGAATCCGATTGATAAAAAATACTATGCTGATTATCAGGGGAAGCGCATCTACTTCTGCTGTGAAGGATGCATTGAAGAGTTCAAAAAAGATCCCGAGAAGTATATGAAAAAGCTCGAAGGGGTGACGTTGGACGAAGCACCGGCTGTAAAGCAGGAATAACCGGAGCTGCTTGCAAATCATTCCTTTTCACGAAATTCATCGAAGGCTCTTTCAGGTCAGGTGTCGGTGACAACCCGGAAAAATTGGAACCATTCCATGAAAAGCGGGGTTATATCTCACAGAACGATATAAAGGAGAAGAAGGTATGAGCAAGCAACAGATATTGAAAACAGCACTTGCCCTTGCAGTGCTCATCTTTGCCGTTTCCGCATCAGATCTCTATGCATGGCGCGGCGGACGAAAAGGTGGCCCCTGCTATTCCAGACAGGGATACCCCATGTTCAGACATCTTCAAATGATGAAGGTTGAACTGGGACTTTCCGACAAGCAGGTTGAGAAGATATTTGCCATCAATCAGGAATACCAGAAAAAGTACTTTGCGAACCGCGGGAATCCTGAAAAGATACTGAAACTTCGGCTTGAACACCGGAAAACCGTGGAGAGCGCTCTCACCAAGGAACAGTTGGCGAAATACAAGAATCTCCAGTGCGGATACGGAAACCGGCTCTGGCGAAAGGGCCCCGCCTGGTAATGTGAGCAGTGAGCGTCGCTGAACCATCAAGAGCCAGCGGCGCTCTGCTTCAATTCCACTGATGAGAAGAAATCGATGAACCGATAGTATCTCACTTTGAATCAGGAAATACAATGCTCAAAAAAATGATTGTATCATCACCCCGATGGATCTATCGGGTATACACCTCTTCCGAGAGAAGATCACTATGAAAAAGCTGATAATACTATTTCTGATGATAACGCCTTTTATAACAGCGGATCTCCTCGCCTACCGGGGGCCGAGGAGAGGGCTCAATAAAGGGTACCGTCAATACCATGAGGGTATCTGTTTCGGAGATGAATCGTATCTCAAGGAGCGCCTGAGCCTCAGCGACAAACAGATATCCTCCATCGGCAGGATAAATGCTGCATATAAAAAAGCGCTGTGGGATTTCCAAGAGAAGATACAACCCAAGAGGCTGGCCCTCCGGAAGCTCCTCCTCGTAGAGGAGATTGACCTGCAAAGGGTTCGGTCATTGCTCAAAGAGATCGCGGACCTTGAAGTTGAGATTCGCATGCTCCGGATTCAACATCGCCTGGACATTGAGAAGGTGCTTACAAAGGAACAGCGAGACCGGCTGCGACGTGAACGAAGAATGAAGCGACCCCCGAGAAGAATCTGGGATTAATATGACTGAACGTGAATTTGCAGAGATAGTGAACGATACGAAGGGGATTGTTCTCTCAGCTATTGAAAAGCATCTGAGCAACCGCTTTTCACATGCAATCGATGATGTCGTACAGGAAACCTATCTCCGGGCGTATCGGAGCCTGGTGAACAACTCATTCAGAGATGATTCGAAGCTGAGCACCTGGCTCTATACCATTGCAAAAAATGAATGCTTCAGAATGGATAAAAAGCTTTCCCGTGAAGAGATAAAATTTCAGAAATCCGTTGAAATGGCGAAATTGAGCGGACAGCAGGGAACAGAATTTTCAACAGATATAGCATATCTCCGTGAGCTCATCACACAACTTCCCGAGAAGTACCGATCGGTTATAGAATTGATCTCACTGGGATTCTCGGAAAAGGCAATTGCCGATAAGCTCAACCTGAAGAGGGGAACGGTGAAATCGCGAGCATCACGGGGGAGGGAGATGCTGCAGAGAATAATACAGGGAGGATGATCATGGACGAAGAACGATATAAATCGATTATGCATACGTCGATACAGAACCGCAAGGAAAGCGAACAGTGGAACCTCGATATCGCTTCTCGGGTGCTGGAAAAGAAGCGCATCAGGAGAAAGGTTTTCGCTTATTCCTGCTCCCTTGCAGCGGCGGCAATGGTGATCATAGGATTGACCTTCGGAATCCTCAATAAACCACAGCAGGGTTTATACGATCCGTTTATCAGCAATCAGCTTGCCGGCACCCACGGTGAAGTTTTCGATGAGGATACGGCATATTACTCTGAGCTGCGGAGCGAAGATGTTATTTTCATGAGCGAAACCGATAGTCTGATCAATGAAACGCTCGCCAACAGATAGCGGTGAGCAGATGCGGATCCCCCTGCTCACAGACGAACCGAAAGCCATTACCTTACGGGACCTCAAAGAAAACCGGCATTATCGTTACTCAATCCCCTCAATGTCCATGATGAGCCGCGCCGCCATCCACCCGTTTAGCTGACAGTTCGCCACGCCGAACCATCCCTGTGACCAGTTGCTCGCGATGAAGAGATTATCTATCGGAGTGGCATTGGGAATCTTCTGCCACTGCTCAGGCGATATGTAGAAGCCGTAGGGGATGCCACCCCTGTTCATCGTATACCGCGCGATGGTACGGGGCGTGTAGCCCTCCTTTACCTCAATGTAACCGGGAACGGCAAGCTCAGGTACCACCCGTGCCGCGAGCTGAATGAGCTCCTTCATCTTTTCTTCTTTCATCTTCTGATATGCAACTCTGTCCTCAGGCCATATCTTATAAGCGGAGAATGCGGTGAGAACGACATTTGACTTTCCGGGCGGCGCGTAAATCGGATCACCGTAGTTGGAGTACATGGCAATTGACACAGCACCGTTCTTATAATCTCCCTTCATCATGTTGTCATAGAGCAGACGAGTGTCTCTCGTCGTGCTGTAGAAGATCTCAGTATCGGTATAGCCGCGCTTTTTGAGATCGATGTTCAGTCCCATGTACACACCGAAAAGGGAATTTGCCGGCTTGAGCTCTTTCAGCCTTTCGAGGTAGTCCTCGGGGAAATACTCCTCGCCGACGAGCTTGAAGACCATCTGATAGGGATCGGTGTTCGAAACGATATACCGGGCGGTATACCGGTCTCCCGATTCGGTCTCAACTCCTTTTGCCATTCCATCCTCGATGATAATCCTGGTCACCAGCGAATCGGTTTTCACCACTCCGCCCAGCTCCCTGATGCGATCCGCATAGGCATTCGAGAGGGCCTGCGAAGTTCCCTTAATATGCGATACGCCATCGGTCAGAAAAACCTCCGTCGCCGCCAGGGGCAGAAGCGCTGTCTGCTCGTGAACCGGAGCGCCGAAGTACATCCACATCTGCGATACCACGGCCTTTATCTCTTCTCCCGTGAAGCACTCATCCATCAGATCACCCGCTGTCTTGTCCATCCATGCGAAAAATATACGCTGTCGCAGGGGAACCAGCATCTTCGTTACGAGTTCCCCGAATCTGCCGTAGCGGAAGAGATTTCTGAGGGTCATGATATCACCGAAGAGGCCGCTGCAGAGCCGGTGATACTTCTCGATACCCTCCGATTCCTCGGGCCATCGCTCCTTGAGCGCTTTCTTATATCCCTCCCAGTTATTCGGCATTCTAATATCAATGCCGGGATATATGGAGCGGTAGAAGTGGGGAAGCTCATATATCTCCACCTTATTTCTTACACCGGCAATATCGAGGAGCTGATACAGGGCACCGTACTTTCCCCCGGATAATCCGCCGGCCATTTCGTGAAGAGACGCATCGAAGGTAAATACTCCCCTCCTGAAGTTCGTGGTACAGCCGCCGACCTTGCTGTGCTGCTCTAACAGTAATACCTTTAAATTCTTCGATGCGAGATGGGCGGCAGCCGAGAGACCGCCCATGCCACCACCGATTATGATCACATCATAGTCGGCTCTATGGGTAGGCCGGCTCTTCTTCGAACAGCCGACCGGAATCGAGAGGGCGAGAGCAAGTGTCAGAATACTCATTGAAGCACAGATGATATATCTTCTCATCGGTTAGCACTCCGTTTATACAGATTAAGAGCATATCTCCCCGGAACGAGAGAAAAATCGAGCAGATATCGGTTCGGTATATTATTCATAATAATCACTGTCATTATTTCAACTGATTTTTTGTGATGTATGCGGTGAGAGATTCTATAACGAGGAGAAAGATTTTCGAATCGAAAATGTCTTGAAATTTTAGACCCCGTAAGGGTTGATCACTATCAACGGAAAGTTGTATCTATTCTTAAGAAAGGCCCGGTATATGGTGAATTTATTTGAGAAAAGGGCATTCGCATGTGTTTTTTCTATCGGGATGTTCTTTGTACTGGCATGCTCCCCTGAAAGAAGCCGGATTGACACCCAGCAGATATCCGGCGTAAATACCTATATTGACGATGAAGATGTAAGGAGGGGCATCAGGAGATCAACCGATACCATGAGTCTTGTTGTCATGTCCCATAAGATTCATGAGGATGCCGGATTACGATGCACTTCCTGCCATCATAAAAAGAAAAACGATTCCAGGATAAAAACATGTGTCCGCTGCCATAAAGGCGTGTCGGGTTCACGGCATTTCCATAAATTCTGTGTTGGGTGCCACCGCCGGAAGGGAGGGCCTGTTGCCTGTGAGGGATGCCATCAAGTCGAGAGAAAACTCAGCCTCGGTAAGGAGATAATAGATACCTATAAAGATACAATAAAGCATACAATGAAATTCTGTGATGATCACGCGAAGAGAGGGGTAAGATGTGATACCTGTCATCACACGGATGTTAAATCAGAAAAGAAAGAAAAATGCAGTAAATGCCATCATGGGTTGTCCCGGATGAGAATAATGCATCTGTTCTGTAAGAACTGCCATAAGGAAAAGAACAGAGAGCTCGGAAAGAGCGGAAAAGCCCCCATCAGATGTGAGGATTGCCACCACGTTCCCGCATCAAAGATGTCGCATAAGAAGTATACAACAGTAAAGCTGCCAAAAACGGGTCACAGGAAACCGGTCATTGCTTTTAATCACCGTTATCACGTGGAAAGATATGGCACGGAATGTATTGACTGTCACCATAAAGGGCAGAACAGGAATTGTTCAGACTGTCATCTGAGAAGGGATCAGGGAGAGATCATAAACATCAAGGGAGCATACCATCAGCAGTGCCATGATTGCCACCGAAAAACGAAAGGTCCAAAAGCCTGCAGCAGATGTCACATACGAGTAAAAGGATAGAAATTTTTATACTCTCATGAATTATGGCCAATAAGAGTTCGGGCTCTCCTTCGCCTCCCCGGCTTGACGATTCCAGAACTCTTAAAGTGTTGGTTATATCTGGTTGAGAATGATTCTGTAAGTGATTTTTGAATACTTGTATTTTTCACAGTAACTATATATGTTTGGGAAAAGAGAGAAAAAACAAATTTTAATCACAGTCTTTTAAAATTTAACATGGAGTATCCTATGAATATTAAAAAATTATTTTTATCAATAATGTTAATTATTATATTTTCAATCCCTCTCCATGCTGTTGACTTCATTA
>Ga0180432_10000384_pt1 | contig 71825 bp, 49 predicted proteins | sample SS_ome_10_FD_132414 | JGI IMG/M metagenome (GOLD analysis project Ga0180432, IMG submission 132414) | Hypersaline lake sediment archaeal communities from the Salton Sea, California, USA - SS_1_MS_2 metaG | ecosystem: Environmental > Aquatic > Non-marine Saline and Alkaline > Hypersaline >...
CAGCATGGGAAACCGACCGAAACACCGCCCGGGCGAAGGCGAACTGGCAATTCACCGCTGATGACGCACGGATCAAGTTGCGGAAGCTGTATCCATCAATTGAGTAGCGACAGAGCACTAGGAGTGATCGACGATTGATCCTGGAGCCCTTCCTCACGGTCGGGCTTCTGATACGGTCGGGCCTCGGATTCTGAGTTGCGCCCGCATGGCACTGTCCGACCGAGCGCGGGCGTAGGTAGACACGGGGTCGTTCGACACGAGCATGGCGATGACAGAACAGGGAACGAATCTGGCGCAGCGAATCGAGTCCGGCAAGTCGATTCTTGCCGCGGAGATCATGCCGCCCAAGCGCGGCGATGCCGAGGCGGTCCGGGCCTGCGCGAAGCGTTATGCGGGCAAGGTGCACGCCCTCGGGGTCAGCGACAACCGGAATGAAGTCCGGATGTCGGCGTTGGCGACGGCCTCGCTGGTTGCCTCGGAGGGCGTCGAGCCGATCCTGCACATCGTGACGCGGGATCGGAATCGCATCGCCCTGGTTTCGGAGTGCCTCGGCGCCCAGGCGCTGGGGATTCGAAACCTGCTGTGCACGACCGGAACGCATCAGACACTGGGGCGTTTTCGCAGTGCGCGCAACGTGTTCGACGTCGATTCGATCCAACTGCTGCAGATCTACGACGGGCTTGCAAAGGACGGTTCGGTGGTGGGAACTGAAGGGATCGCGGGGGCGGGCCCGTTCTGTCTGGGGGCGGTGGCGTCGCCGTACGCGGATCCACTCGAGCTCCAGGCCGTCCGGCTTGCCAAGAAGGCTGCCGCCGGGGCGAAGTTCCTCATCACCCAGCCGGTCTTCGATCTCGAGCGTTTCGACGGCTGGTGGCAGGAGGTGACCCGTCGGGGGATCCACGATCAGGTGGCCATCCTGGCGGGTGTTCAGCCGCTCGCGGGGGCCGATGAGGCGAAGACGCGCTCCGGTGAGCGTCCCGACCCGATGATTCCTGACGCCGTTTTGGAGCGTCTTTCGTCGAAATCCGGGGGGAAGGAACAACGTGTCGAGGGCATCGCAATAGCAGTGGAGACGATCGAGCGTCTGTCCGGCGTGGACGGACTGCGCGGATTCGAGATCCGGGGGGACGGAGACGATGACGCCGCGATGGAGGTCATCGAGAAATCCGGATTGGGGTTGAGTTAGCCGTGCCCGCCAAGTTTCACATACACGTCGAGCCCGCACCTCCCCGCGTACGTCCCGTGGGCAAGTTCGGGATCGTGGACTGGAGGGAGGACTGCTCGGGTTGCCACAATTGCGTGAAGCGTGCCTGCACCTACGGGCTGTATCGTGACGAGGCCGACACGCTGCGCGAGGAGGTCGGCTTTCTCGACTACATCTACCAGTGCAAGGGGTGCCTGAGCTGCGTGCAGGACTGCACGAAGAACATCCTGACGCGTGTGGTCAACCCCGAGTACGAACGGCTCGGTGATGACTATTTTACCCCGGAGATCATCCTGACGACGTGGTTTCAGGCGGAGACCGGGCAGATCCCCGTGTCGGGGGCCGGGTTCGGGGGTCGGTTTAGCGGTCCCGGGTTTGACGCGATGTGGACGGATATGTCCGAGATCGTGCGTCCCACGCGGGACGGCATCCACGGACGAGAGTACATCAACACGAGCGTGGACATCGGGCGGAAGCGCGACCACCTGGTTTTTCAAGACGGCCGGCTGACCGTTCCTCCGTTACCGTTGCTCAGCGTGCCACTCCCCGTGATCTTCGAGGCGATTCCCAAGCGGTGGCACCGGGGACCGGTGGTGCGGGCCATCATCAAGGCGGCGGCCGACATCGGGCTTCTGTCGGTGCTCCAGGCCGACGACGTTCCGGCGGGACTCTCCGTCGACCGAGATCGCATCGTGCCTTGGCTGCCGACCGCGGACGCCGCTGAAGGGAAGGACATCTCCGCTGCAGCGATGGCGATGGTGCCGGATCGTGCAGATGTTGCGGAGGTGTGCGCATCGCTCAAGAAGAGGAACCCGGAGCAGATCGTGGCGATTCGCGTGCAGGCTTCTTGCGACGCGGCCGATCGGGTCCGTCAGCTCGCGCACGAAGGTGCGGAGGTGGTGCACCTCGTCTTCGACCGGTCCGGCCTCGAGCCGACGTCTTCGAGTCCGCGTCACGCGCGGGACGTGCTTCGGGAGGTCCACGGGGCGCTCGTCAAGGACGGGACCCGGGATCAGCTGACGCTGATCGCTTCGGGCGGGGTCGCGATGGCCGAGCACATGGCCAAGGCCGTCATCTGCGGCGCGGATCTGGTGGCCATCGACGTTCCGCTTCTGCTGGCGATGGAATGTCGGCTCTGCGAGGAGTGCGAGCGCGGCCAGGTCTGCCCGATCGCCCTGTCTGAGGTCGATCAGGCCTACGCCGAGCGCCGCATCACGAACCTGATGGCCGCGTGGCATCAGCAGCTCATCGAGATGCTCGGCGCGATGGGGATCCGCGAGGTCCGGCGGCTTCGTGGGGAGACCGGCCGGGCGATGTTCTTCGAGGACCTCGAGCGGGAGAGCTTCGGCGAGTTATTCGGAACGCCCAGGAAGGTTGCATCGTCGTCATGAGTAGTGTGTCTGTCACGGACCAAGCCAAGCCGTCAGAGGCGCCCCAGACGCCGGAGGAGCTCCTCGCTCATCCGGAGTACGCCGAGGTCACGCGCCAGGTCCGGCACGCGCCGCCTCGGTACCGCAACGAGATCGGCAAGTACCACGTTCATCGTTCGTCCAAGTGCATCAAATGCGGCAAGTGCGCGGAGATCTGTCCCTACGGGGTTCACACCCGTCCGACGGGCTATCGGCAAATGGTCCGCCCGTTCGATTACAGGTGCATCGGCCCCGACTGCGCGAAGACGGATCACTACTGTGTGAGCGCCTGCCCGCAAGGGGCGCTCTCGGTTACGAAGAACCCGGTGTTCGAGACGCTGGGGGACCATCGGTGGACGGCCGACCTGATCGTCAGCACCTGGCAGATGGCCGAGACCGGTCACGCGCCGGGGCCGCATCTGGAGAGCGAGATCGGCGCGAGCGGCGGGGGGTTCGATCGGCTGCGGTTCCGGTTTCCGTCGTCGGTGCCGGCCGATCTGCGACCCGAGAACATCTCGACCGAGCTGCTGATCAACCGGCGGAACGACGGGCGGCCCAAACTCAAGATCGACGTGCCCTGGTACGGCGGGGGGATGTCGTTCGGCTCGACCGGGATCACCACGATCCTGAGCAGGGCGCGGAACGCCAAGGCGTGGAACACGTTCACCTGCACCGGCGAGGGGGGCTACGTGGACCGGCTGGTGCCGTACGCTGACCACGTGATCACGCAGGTCGCGACGGGGCTCTTCGGGGTCCGCGAGGAGACGATCCAGCGGGCGCCGATCGTGGAGTTCAAGTATGCGCAGGGCGCCAAGCCTGGCCTGGGGGGCCACCTGCTGGGCGACAAGAACACCCCGGCCGTCGCGGCGATGCGTGAGGCCGTCGTCGGGGTGCCTCTCTTCAGTCCGTTCCCGTTTCACAGCGTCTACTCGGTCGAGGACCACAAAAAGCACCTCGATTGGATCGCACACGTGAATCCGCGGGCGTTGCTGTCGGCCAAGGTCTCGACGCCGGTGGACGTCGACATGGTTGCGGTGGGATCGTACTACGCGGGCGCTCACATCGTGCACCTCGATGGGAGCTACGGCGGGACGGGTGCGGCGCCGAACGTTGCCAAGAAGAACATCGCCATGCCGATCGAATACGCCATCAGCCGGGTCCACCGGTTCCTCGTCGAGGAGGGCATTCGCGACGAGGTGACCGTGATCGCCAGCGGCGGCGTCCGGACGCCGGCCGACATGGCCAAGGCCATCGCGCTCGGTGCGGATGGCCTGGTCGTTGGGACCGGCGAGCTGGTGGGGGTCGGGTGCGTCCGCTGTGGGAACTGCGAGAGCGGCCGCGGATGCGCCCGCGGGATCACCACGACCGACGAAGAGTTGTTCCGGAAGGTCACGATCGAGTGGGGGACCCAACGGCTGATGAACCTGTACAACGCGTGGCGGGAGATGTTGGTCGACATCCTGTACCGTTTGGGCCTCGAGTCGGTGTCGGCCTTGCGCGGTCGGACGGATCTGCTCTGCCACCTCGATTACGAAGACCGGGAGCCGGGGGGGACGGCGCCATGATTCGCGGGGACGCGCGCGATTTGGGATGTCCGGTCGATCGGGCGGGGGCCTACCGTCAGGCCCGGGCCGACCTGCGCCCCATGGGGGATTGGTTTGCTCGGCCGGCTGAGGCCGAGGGCGGGTGTGGCGTTACAGGCTTCGCCTGCAGCATTCCCGTCGGCGGACGACACATCTACGAGCCGTCGATCCAGATGCGCAACCGCGGCAACGGAAAGGGCGGGGGGATCGCCGCCTGCGGGTTGGTGCCGGCGGATCTCGGCGTATCGCAGAAGGTCCTGGCGGAGGACTACATCCTGCAGATCGCGCTGCTGGACCCCGAGGCCCGCGGCGAGGTCGAGAAGACGTTCATCGAGCCCTACTTCAACATCGACCAGGGCGGGGTCGTTCCGACGGTCGATGACTACCGGGACGTGCCCCTGCTGGAGGTCCGTCCGCCGGACGTGTCGCGGTACTTCGTTCGCGTCAAGCCGGATGTCCTGGACAGGTTCGCCGCCGAGAAAGGCCTGTCCGACCTGCCCGAGCGGCGGGTCGAGGACGAGTTTGTCTATCAGAACTCGGTGCGTCTGAACCAGCAGTTCTACGCCTCGCTCGGCGAAAAGCGTGCGTTCGTCCTGTCGCACTCGCCGAATCTGCTGATCGTCAAGATCGTGGGGTACGCCGAGGCGGCGGTCGAGTACTACCGCATGCCCGACATGCGAGCGCATGTGTGGATCGCCCATCAGCGATACCCGACGAAGGGACGCGTCTGGCACCCGGGCGGGGCGCATCCGTTCGTCGGCCTGAACGAAGCCCTCGTGCACAATGGCGATTTTGCTAACTATCACTCGGTGGGCGAGTATCTCGCCCAGCGCAACATCTTCCCGCAGTTCCTGACCGACACCGAGGTTTCGGTCCTTCTGTTCGATCTGTGGGACCGGGTCTACGGATACCCGCTCGAGTATACGATCGAGGCGCTGGCGCCGACGACCGAGCTGGACTTCGACCGCCTGCCCGCCGAGAAGCAGCAGGTGTACCGCCAGATCCAGGCGACGCACATGCATGGATCGCCGGACGGGCCGTGGTTCTTCATCATCGCTCGAAGCCTGCCGGGCTCGGGCGAGTTTCAGCTTATCGGCATCACGGACACGGCGATGCTGCGCCCGCAGGTGTTCGCGCTGCAGGAGGGGGACGTGTCGATCGGCCTGATCTGTTCGGAGAAGCAGGCGATCGACGCGACGTTGGCAAGTCTGGCGAGCGAGGACAAGCGATTCACGCAGCTCGCCGACGTCTACTGGAACGCGCGGGGCGGCAGTCATACCGACGGCGGCGCGTTCGTCTTGACGGTGTCGCCGCAGAACGGCTCGGCTTCGGGCAACGGCGGCAACGGGCAGTACACGCTGCGGGTAACCGACAAGTTTGGCCGGGAAGTCACTACGCCGTCGGGGCAGACCCACTGCGATCTGTCGGTGCCGGTCAGTGTGCCCGAGGCGACGGACACGGACCTCGACGTCCTGAGGCAAGCGGCTCAGGACGCGGACCCGGTGCGGTTGTTCGAGCACGTTCGCGATTCGATCCCCGCGTGGGACTATGACCGGCTGCGGTGGTTTGCGGGCGAGATCGCCGAGCGGACAGCGGTCGAAGCACCCGACATCGGGATCGAGGTCCTGACGCTGGGTCTGGATCGGCGTTACTCCACGGGTAACAAGAAGCGGAGCTCGGTGCTGACGATCTTGCGCAATGCGCTGGAGCAGGTCTTCGAGCGTCAGGCCCTGTTTGGCGAGTCGGGCGACGGGGTGTATCGCCGCGTAACTTGGGAGACGCGGGATCGGCTGCGCGGGCCGGAAGCCACTGAGCGAATTCTGCTGATCGATGCACGGGGGTTCCAGCCGGAGGGCGAGGACTGCGATGCTGCCCTGGCGGTCAGGGCCTATGCGTTGGGGTGGCGGCATCTGATCCACTACAACGCGCGTGGGACGCGCTTTCACGCAGCGGGGTTCGGACCCGAGACGGACGGGCTGCGGGTGGACTGCTATGACAATCCGGGTGACTACCTAGGGTCCGGCATGGACGGCCTGGAGGCCCACGTTCACTGCAACGCACAAGACCAGGTTGGCCAGATCACCAAGCGGGGCAAGCTGGTGATCCACGGAGACGTCGGGCAGACGTTCCTGTACGGTGCGAAGGGCGGGGAGTTCTACGTGCTGGGCAACGCGGCCGGGCGGCCCATGATCAACGCCGTGGGCCGGCCGCGGGTGGTCATCAATGGAACGGCGCTGGACTTTCTCGCCGAGTCGTTCATGGCCGGCAATCCCTTCAACGGCGGCGGGTTTGCGATCGTCAACGGGATGCGCCTCGATGCGGACGGCAACGTGGTTCCCCTGGAACTGCCGTATCCCGGCAGCAACTTGCTGTCCCTGGCCTCGGGCGGGGCGATCTACGTCCGCGATCCGTGCGGGACGCTCACGGACGAGCAACTCAACGCCGGGGCGTATTTGCCGCTGACGGCGGCAGACTGGAAGCTGATCCTGCCGTACCTCGAGGAGAACGAACGGTTGTTCGGCGTCAGGATTCAAGAGGATCTTCTCACCGTAGACGGCGTCTTGCGGACCCCGTCTGAGGTCTACCAGAAGGTCGTTCCCGTCAAGGACGCTGAGGCCGAGGCGGAGCTGGAAGGACTGGGTGACTAGCGATGGCGGACCCCCTCAAATGGCGTCCGACCGCTTTCTTGCGGGAGGTCGAGCGGCGCAGCGGCACGCTCGTCAGTGCGTGCTACCAGTGCCACAAGTGTTCCACCGGCTGTCCGACGGCTGCGGAGATGGACCTGCTGTCCAGCCAGGTGATGCGCATGATTCAGCTGGGGGCCGAGGAGGTCCTGGAATCTCAGAGCATCTGGATGTGCGCGTCATGCGAGGCGTGCACCACGCGTTGCCCGATGGAGATTGACATCGCAGCCGTCATGGACGCGCTTCGGATGATGGCGGTGGAGCGCAAGGTCGGGATCCCGGACGCCCGCGGTGAGCAGTTCCATCGATCCTTCCTGAAGAGCGTTCGCCGCCACGGCCGGGTGTGGGAGCTGGGCATGCTAGCGGCCTACAAGCTCCGCAGCCGGGACGTACTCAAGGACGTGGACAAGGCCCCGAAGATGCTGGCGAAGGGCAAGCTCGCGCTGCGGCCGAAACGCAGCGGCAGCGTCGGCGAGGTCAAGGAGGTCTTCCGGCGGGCCGAGCAGGAGGAGAAAGCGCGGTGAAGTACGCCTTCTATCCTGGTTGCAGCCTGGAGTCGACCGCGTGGGACTTCGAGCGGTCGGCGCTAGCGGTGTGCGACGCGCTGGGGATCGAACTCGAGGAGATCCCGGACTGGGTTTGCTGCGGGTCGACGCCGGCCCACACGAGCAACAGCTCGCTGGCCGTCGCGCTGCCGGCGGTGAACCTGCTCAAGGCCCGAGAGATGGGGTATCCGGTCATGACGTGCTGCGCGTCGTGTTATTCGCGACTGCGCACGGCCAACCACAAGATCCGGACCGACCCCGATGAGCGGCAGCGGGCCGAACGTGTGACGGGCAAGCCGTACGACGGCAGCGTCGAGGTGCGGCATCTCCTAGACGTTCTGGTCAACGATCTGGGAGCGGATGCGGTGCGTGCGAAGGTGCGAAGACCGCTGCAAGGCCTTCGGGTCGCGTGCTACTACGGCTGTCTGCTGACCCGCCCGCCGGAAGTCGTGGCGTTTGATGACGCCGAGCATCCGACCTGCATGGAGGAGTTGCTCGAGGCCGCAGGCGCTGAACCGGTGGAATGGCCATTCAAGACCGAGTGTTGCGGAGCGGCGTTGTCGATCACGCATCCCGACGTGGTCGGTCGGCTGGGCCACAAGCTGCTGTCGATGGCGAGGCAGGCCGGCGCAGCGTGCCTGTCCGTCGCGTGTCCGCTGTGCGAGGCCAACCTCGATCTGCGTCAGTCGGACGCCGTCAAGGCCCATGGCGAGCTGCCCGAGACCCCGGTGCTGTATGTCACTCAGCTCTTGGGGCTGGCGTTGGGGCTTTCCCCCGACGATCTGGGCGTCGATGCGTTGACGGTCAGCGCGGCGTCTCTGTTGGAGCAGCACCAGGCCGTCACCGCCGGCGGTGGGGGAGGGACGCCATGAGCGCGAACCATCAAGCAAAGGCGCTCGCATCGAACATCGACGCGGAGCAACCGTGCGGTGCGGTGCTCGTCTGTGGGGCCGGCATCGCTGGGATCCAGGCATCGCTGGACCTGTCGGCGGCGGGGTTCCGCGTGTATCTGGTGGAGGAGCAGCCCGCGGTCGGCGGCGGTATGGCGCGGCTGGACAAGACGTTTCCCACCGGCGATTGCGCGACGTGCATCATCTCACCCAAGCTCGTCGAATGTATGCGCGACCTCAACGTCGATGTCTTCACCATGTCGGACGTGGTCAAGGTCGAGGGCGAGCCGGGCCACTTCACCGCGACGATCCGCCAGCGTCCGCGTTACGTGGACATCGACAAGTGCACCGCCTGCGGCGACTGCACCAAGGTCTGTCCCATCGAGGTGGTCAGCCCGTTCGAAGGGGGAATCGGCACGCGCAAGGCGATCGATCGCGTCCACGCCCAGGCGGCGCCGAACGCCAGTGTCATCATCAAGAAGGGCCGGGCGATGTGCAGCGCCGGTTGCCCGATCGACTCGAGCGTCCAGGCCTACGTCGCCCTGATCGCCGCGGGCCGGTTCCAAGAGGCCGCCGACGTCATCCGGCGGGAGAATCCGCTGCCGTCGATCTGCGGCCGGGTCTGCTTCCATCCGTGTGAGGCGTCGTGCAACCGGGGTTTGATCGATCAGCCCATCAACATCCGCGACCTGAAGCGCTTCGCGATGGACCTGTTCCCCACGGTCGAGCCCCCGGAGGACATCCCGTCGTCGGGCAGGTCGGTCGCCATCATCGGGTCCGGACCGGCGGGGCTGGCGGCGGCGCATTCGCTTGCCCTGGCGGGTCATCAGGCTACGGTCTTCGAGTCGCTGCCGGTGCTGGGTGGGATGCTTGCGGTGGGTATCCCGGACTACCGGTTGCCGCCCGACATCCTCGAGCGGGACCTGGCGGGGATTCGTTCGCTGGGCGTGACGTTCAAGCCCGGCACGTCCGTCGGCGACGACGTTCCGGCCGAGCAGATAGCGAAGGCCTTCGACGCCGTCTTCGTGGCCACCGGGGCGCATCAGAGCCGCAAGCTGGGGATCCCCGGCGAGGACGGCGACGGCGTGATCCACGGTGTGGACTTCCTTCGGCGGTTCGCCTTGGGTGAGCCGACCGGGATCGGAAAGCGTGTCGTCATCATCGGCGGCGGGAACACGGCTATCGACGCGGCGCGGACCGCGGCTCGCCTCGGGGCCGAAGCCGTGAGCATCGTCTACCGCCGGACGCGCGACGAGATGCCCGCCGACGAGGAGGAGATCGAAGCCACGCTCCGCGAGGGGATCGAGATCCAGTACCTGGCCGCGCCGCTCAAGGTGGTCGCCGAGAACGGCCGCATGACGGCGGTGGCGTGTCAGCGCATGGAACTGGGCGAACCGGACGAAAGCGGTCGGCGGCGACCCGTGCCGATCGAGGGATCGGAGTTCACCCTTGCGGCCGACACGCTGATCCCGGCGGTGAGCCAGTCGGCCGATCGCAGGATGGCCGAGCTGTTCGGGCTGAAGATCACCGATTGGGGCACGATCGACGCCGACGAGGTGACGCTGGCGTCGTCGCGCGAGGGTGTCTTCGCCGGCGGCGACGTCGTGGCAGGCCCGTCCAGCGTGATCGACGCGATCGCCCAGGGGCAGCGGGCCGCCAAGGCCATCGACAACTACCTGTCCGACCGGCCCGTAGGTGACGGGCTCAAGCGCCCCGAGCCGCGACCGAATCCGGTGTCTGCCGAAGAGCTTGCTCGGCTCAGGAAGCGGACCGAACGCGCCGACCGGATCGACCTCCGCGAAGCGCCGGTCGACGAGCGGCTGGCCGATTTCCGCGAGGTGGCGCAGGCATACACGGAGCAGGAGGCCCAGCGTGAGGCGCAGCGTTGCCTCAATTGTGCCGCGTGCTGCGAGTGCATGGAATGCGTCAAGGCCTGCCAGGCGGGTGCGATCGACCACAACATGCAAGAACGGACGTTTGATCTCGAGGTGGGGGCCGTCGTGCTCACGCCCGGGTTCGAGGCCTTTGACGCGACCCGCCGCGGCGAGTTCGGGTTCGGCTACGCCGCCAACGTGATCACCAACGTGCAGTTCGAGCGACTCCTGTCGGCGTCGGGTCCCACGGCCGGGCACATCCTGCGCCCATCAGATGGCAAGCCCCCGAAGCGGTTGGCGTTCATCCAGTGCGTCGGATCCCGCGATTCGGGCTGCAACAACGACTACTGCTCGAGCGTCTGCTGCATGGCCGCCACGAAGGAGGCGATCCTCGCCAAGGAGCACGACCCGGACGTGGAGGTGACGATCTTCTACCTCGACCTCCGCGCGTTCGGGAAGGACTTCGATCGCTACTGCGATCGGGCGAAGGGCATGGGGGTCCGCTACGTGCGTTCGTTCATCTCCCGAACGTATGAGATGCCCGACAGCAAGAACCTGCAGCTCGTCCACGTCGGAGCGGACATGAGACAGGTCACCGAAGAGTTCGACATGGTGGTCCTGTCGCTGGGTCTCGAGCCCAGTGCGAGCCTGCGCCAGCAGGCCGAGCGGCTCGGCGTGGCCCTGAACCGGTGGGGGTTCGCAGAGACGAGCGAACTGGTCCCGCTGGACGCGTCCAGGCCTGGGGTGTTCGTGGGCGGTGCGTTCCAGGAGCCGAAGGACATCCCCGACACGGTGATGCAGGCCAGCGCGGCGGCCGCCCGGGCGATGTCGCTGCTCGCATCGGCCCGAAACACCCGCGTGCGGACCAAGACCTATCCGCCCGAGCGCGACATCGCCGACGAGCCGCCGAGGGTCGGCGTGTTCGTCTGCCACTGCGGCAGCAACATTGCCTCGGTCGTCGACGTGGCGAAGGTGGTCGAGGAGACGCGGCAGCTTCCGCACGTCGCGTTCGCCGAGCAGAGCATCTACACCTGCGCCGACGACAGCCAGGAGCAGATCAAGGAGAAGATCGCCGAGCACCGCCTCAACCGTGTGGTCATTGCGTCGTGTACGCCGCGGACGCACGAGCCGATCTTCCGTGACACCCTCCGCGACGCCGGGCTGAATCCGTACCTGCTGGAGATGGCCAACATCCGCGATCAATGCTCGTGGGTGCATTCGGGAAGCCCCGAGCAGGCGACGGCCAAGGCCATCGACCTGGTTCGAATGTCAGTAGGTCGTGCCACCGGGTTGATGCCGCTCCGCGAGGAGACGGTCCCGGTCAACAACGCCGCCCTGGTCGTTGGCGGTGGGATCGCGGGGATGACGGCGGCGTTGGCGGTGGCCGATCAGGGGTTCCCCGTCCACCTGGTTGAGCGGGAAGGGCATCTGGGCGGCACGGTCCGGCAGATCCACCGCACGCTGGACGGCGGGGATTCGTCGTCGCTGCTCGCAGAGACGATCGAGCGGGTCTCGGCGAATCCGCGGATCACCGTTCACACGGACACGCGGGTCTCGAAGGTGGACGGCCACGTGGGCAGCTTCACGTCGACGCTCGTCTCGGGGGATGGAAGCAGCGAGGTCAAGCACGGGGTCGTTGTCGTCGCCACCGGCGCGACCGAGCAGAAGCCGAAGTCGTTCGGGTATGGTCAAGACGACCGGGTCCTGACGCAGCTCGAGCTGTCCGACCGGCTGGGGCGGGACGACCTGGACCTTCCCGCCGACGCCACCGTGGTCATGATTCAGTGCGTGGACCAGCGGAACGAGGAACGTCCCTACTGCAGTCGGGTGTGCTGTGCAACGGCGGTCAAGAACGCACTGCTGCTGAAGGAGCGCCGGCCTGACGTGCAGATTCTGGTGCTCTATCGCGACATGCGGACCTACGGGTTCCGCGAGGCCGCCTATCGAGAGGCCAGGGAGCAGGGCGTGCTGTTCGTCCGGTACGAGGCCGAGGACCCGCCCGTGCTGGACGTCGATGGGGGGCTTCGGCTGCGGGTTCGCGAGCCGGCGCTGGGGCGCCCGTTGGAGGTCGAGCCGGACCTGGTCGTCCTGGCTGCGCCGATGGTGCCCCGTGCGGGTCGAGAGGAGATCTCCGAGCTGCTCCGCGTCCCGCTGAACGCGGACGGCTTCTTCCTGGAAGCGCACATGAAGCTTCGCCCGGTGGACTTCGCCAGCGAGGGGCTGTTCCTGTGCGGGACCGCCCACGCCCCGAAGTTCATCAGCGAGACGATCGCCCAGGCGAACGCCGTGGCCGGGCGGGCGGCGGGGATTCTGTCCTGCAAGGAGATGCCCCTCAGCGGCCAGCGGGCCTGGGTCGATCCGGACAAGTGCATCTCGTGCATGACGTGCGTGCATCTCTGTCCGTATATGGCCCCCGTGGTGGGCAAGGACAACAAGGCGGAGGTCCAGGCGGCGGTCTGCATGGGCTGCGGAAGCTGCACGGGCGAGTGCCCGGCTCAAGCGATCACGCTGCGGCACTACGTCGACCGGCAGATCCTCGCGGCGGTGAACGGCCTGCTGGGGGCGGAGCCGGAAGAGACGGTGGACGAGGCGGCCTATCCCGAGCACGTCGGGGTTGCGCTGCCGCGTTGGCATAAGGGGTAGAAGACCCGGTGACTGACGACAGCGGGTGCCCCATCGCTTCAGCGGTGGGGAACGCAAATTTGTCTCCCCCACCGCTGAAGCGATGGGGCACCCAACACCCAAGGGGTTGAAGAACTGGTGACTGACGACAGGGATGCCCAACCGCTGATCCTCGCGTTCTGCTGCCACTACTGCGCCTACGCGGCGGCGGATCTGGCCGGCGCGATGCGTCTGCAATACCCGGACAACGTTCGCATCCTCCGGCTGCCGTGCACGGGGAAGATCGAGGTGAACTACATCCTTGCCGCGTTCGAGCACGGGGTGGATGGCGTGATCGTGGCGGGTTGTTTGGAAGGGGGATGTCACTTCCTCGAGGGGAACCTGCGTGCTCGGCGAAGGGTCGAACGCGCCAAGCAGTTGCTCGACGAGATCGGCCTGGAACCCGAGCGGGTAGAGATGTTCAACCTGTCTTCGGCCGACGGCCCGCGTTTTGCCGAGATCGTAACCGAGATGAGCGAGCGCCTCGCCCGACTGGGTCCCAGCCCGTTGCGAACGGACCGGAGCAGCACCGAGGAAGGCGTCGAAGAGATGACCCGGCAGGCCGATGCCGTTGTCGCAGGGGAATCGGAATGATCGTTGCCGATCGCAAGAACGTGCGTGAAATACGCGATATGATCAAGGACCACGACCGCGTGCTGCTCGTCGGGTGTGGCACGTGCGTGACGGTCTGTCTGGCGGGCGGGGAACGCGAGGTGGGCATCCTCGGCGCCGCGGTGCGGATGGCCCTGAAGCTCATCGGACGCGGCAACGTCGTCGTCGACGAGTGCACCATCGAACGCCAGTGTGAGGACGCCTTCATCGACGCCCTGGCTCCGCGCGTGGCCGACTACGACGCGATCTGCTCGCTCGGTTGTGGCGCCGGCGTGCAGACGCTGGCCGAACGGTTCCCCGATACGCCCGTCTATCCGGGCCTGAACACGCAGTTCATCGGTATTCTGGAGTCCCAGGGCGTCTGGACCGAGAAGTGCGTCGGCTGCGGCAGCTGCCGCCTCGATGAGTTCGCGGGGATCTGTCCCATCTCCCGCTGCGCAAAGCGCCTGTTCAACGGCCCCTGCGGGGGATCTCGGGACGGTAAATGCGAGGTCGACCCCCAGATCGAATGCGCGTGGCAGCTGATCTACGACCGCGCCCGCGCGCTTGGCATCCTGGACAGGCTCGAGGCCATCGCAGCCCCGCAGGACTGGTCGACGGGCCTCGACGGCGGGCCGCGTAAGGTGGTCCGCGAAGACCAGTGCATCGCCGATCTGGGTCCAAGCGCCTGAACCGCCGGTTCGAACGGCGGTTGTCCTCGAGACTGCGTGCGGGCATTCCTGCCACGTCGTGGGGCATCCGGGTGCTGGCCTTGTCCCGTAGGGACATCTGACAATAGCCCAGGACTTCAGTCTTGGGAACAGGCGCGCCCTCCAACAGATCCAGTCCCGTTAGGGACGGCTGAACGGGGCGCTCGAGATTCAGTCGTCCCTAACGGGACTGGGATTTCTTGTGATAGGCTCCCTTCCCAGGACCGAGGTCCTGGGCTAGTTTCACCGTGTCCCTACGGGACCGGGACGATGCGACCGGCGTCAACCGACGGGCCCAACGCGATCTGGGATGGCAGCATTAGCCCACGGCTCCCGGGCGCGCATGACGATCCAGACGGTGTGGCGAACCCAAGGCAAACACACGCAAGGGAGAGGACTCGCGGACCTTTGGCCCCGGAGGGGCCACGGACCGTAGCCAGGGGTGGAGTCCGCCCGTGGCAGACGCAACCCCTGGTTGGGGACCCATCACAAGATGGGCCCCGGCGGGGCGAAGGAAAGACACGTCGCCGACACGTTCCGGGGAATCGCCGCCCCATGTGTCCTTCGATGAGCGGACCCGTGCGGCGGGTCTGCCCACGGTGTCTGCGTGCGGCTGGGAAGGACGGGGCGGGACGCCAGACCCTCCTTCGCCCCTCCGGGGCTGGTTTTCTAGCGGGATCGGTTACCAGGGGTTCTGTCCGCCGAAACGGCGGACGCCACCCCTGGCTACAGTCCGTCGGCCCTACGGGCCTGAATGCAGCCCGCCACATCTGTCACGCCTCGCGGAGACTCCGGACGTAACCCTTCTCAAACCCCTTACCGCCCGTTACACTTGGGGTATCCTATGATGCGGACGGCATATCCCCCCGCCGTCGTGAGGGAACGGAGGAGGTCCCTATGCGCAAGCCCCTGCTGCTGATCCTGTTGGTCCTGCCCTGTCTGGCGGCGACGATGCAGTGCCCCCAACGGGACGTCACCGTCGAGCCGGGAACGTACACGTTCGCCGAGTTCCAGCAGATCCTCGACGACGCCGTCGCCGCCGGTGACCTCGACGGCAGCGGACATGTTGATGTCTACCTCAAGGACGGGGTGCATGTGGTGAATGCTGCGGATGCGAACGACCCTTGCATCGAGATCCCCGGTGACAACGTCAGGATCTTCGCGTTGGTGGGGAGTGATGTGGGAATCAGGAACGAACGGCTGGGACCGGATAATACCGCGACCGGCGCCCTGTGCATCAGCGACGTGGGTGGAACGAGGATTGAGAACATTGCGATCCACACATCGGGCTATTGGGGCGAGGGTGTTGCTGGCGAGCGTGCAACTGTGGCGGGGCTCCATGGTCTAGCGATTGAGACCAAAGGGGATTACGCATGGGGCATCAAGATGCACCGTTCTTCAGTGAATCGCATATCAGGCACCGTCATTACGACCCAAGGCCATCGGGCTGACGGAATCATGGTCCTATACGATGGGGCAGTGCATGCTATCGACGGGCTTGAGATTCGACGGAGTGTAGGTGCCACTGAGGATGCGACGGCGATCTACGTGAACAACCTGTTCTACTCGGGCGGCTCCGAGTACTTCAACTCGCCCTACGTTACGAACGTTACCGTGTGCAGCGAGGCCGGCTGTCTTCACAAGTGGGAAGACCATTCACAAGGAGCAAGTGCGGGCATCGTCGCCGACGATGACTGGGAGACGCCGGTCTCCCCCCTCTCCCACAATCCCTACGACCCGAACACTCCCGGCCCCTATGGTGCCCAGACGTTCCCATTCGACGATCACGGTGGGACAGGCCTACAGCTCGGCCTGCAAGGCGGGGCTGTGGCGGGGCAGAACATCATCCTGGGCGGGACGTGTGCGGAGTGAGAGGGGCAGGGTTTAGGGGTAAGGGTTCAGGGTCTGGGGTCTGATGCCTGAGGCCTGAAGCCTGACGCTTTCCAACGGTAGCACGGGCGTCTCGCCCGTGGAAACTCATGGGCGAGACGCCCATGCCACGAGGGGTGCCCCGCCTCGACGATGGCGCCACGCGATCATGGGCGACAGAACCAACCCACGTCTTCCCAAGGCGCCTGCAACCGCTTTGACACCTCGCAATACCTGCGTGTAGTGTGGCTGCCGCTGATCATGGATCGTTGTGCCCAGCGCCATCCATCCGCGAAACGGGGGATCAGCGACGGAGGGCTTGCCATGGCGTGCGCTTCGAGATCGCAGATGCAGAGGATGGCCGCCAAGGCCCTATCCAGGGGGATCCAGGCGTTCGTATTGACGGGTCTCCTGGCGGCGCCGGTGTTGTCCGAGGAGGTGCAGAAGGCCCTCGACAAGATGCGCGACTTCAACGCCGTGCAGACGATCTACCGCGAGGGCGTTCCCCATACCGACAAGTGCGGCCAGGTGCTGATGAAGTACGACCCAGCCAGGTCGTTCTTCCAGATCGGCGTCTGGGGCAATCCGATGGGCAAGATCTACGGTTACGACTACGACCTGAAGGTGCTGACGGACGCGGGTGTCAACACGATGTGGCCTTGGCGGATGCGGAGCGTGGAAGAACAGCTCCAGACGGGCAAACGGGCTGGCCTGCAGGTCGTCGTCATGGGCCCGATCGAGGAGGCGGAGGCCGCCAAGTTCAAGGACCACCCCAGCTGGCTGGGCAACGTGTGGCATGACGAGCCGACGGGCTCGTTCTGGGGCAAGGACATGGCGGGCAAGTACAAGGAATTCCTCGCGTACAAGGCCCGCATCAACAAGGCTGCGCCAGGTCGTCCGGTCTTCATCAACGACGTTCCGTGGATCACGCCGCCGGCCACCCAGTGGTGGGTCAAATGGAACACCGCCGGCGACGTCGCCTGCCACGACAACTACCCGATCATGAACCGCAAGCACCGCGCGCGGACGATCGGGAATGAAGCGCACAAGACGGGAATTCCCGGCAGCGTGAGCCTTGCCGTCGCGGTCAACAAGGAGCGCAAGCCGGTCTGGTTGATCGTGGGGGCGTTCCTGCAGCGAGGGCACGGCGCGTTTCCGTTCCGCATGGCGACGCCGATGCAGCTCCGCGCCCAGGTCTACGCGGCCGTCATCCACGGGGCGACGGGCATCATCTACTTCTGCTGGGACACGTACGTCTGCCGGGACGGCAACGTCATGGGCATGTCGCCCGATCCGCAGGTCGCCTACCTCGAGCCCGGCCGCAACCGTCCCAAGGCGTCCCCCGCCAAGCCGATGCAACTCGCACAGTCCAAGGCGCTCTGGATGTCGGCCGCCCAGATCAATAAGGAGATTCGTGAGCTGACGCCCTCGTTGCTCGCGCCGACCGTGGGCGAGGAGCTCAAGTACAGCGTCAGCATCAAGGGCGAGCACGTGACCGACGCCCCGATCCGCTGCCTGCTGAAGCCGCATCCCGACGGCGGGTACGTCCTGTTGACGGTCAACCTCGACGACGCGGTGTTGTTCGCGACGTTTGAGTTCCCCGGTGGGCTCAAGGCGGTCGCACCCCGCTTCGAGAACCGCAAGCCGTACACCATCAAGCCCGGCCAGACCCGTTTCGAGGACCGCTTCGAGCCCTTTGAGGTACACGTCTATCGGATCACGACGTGATGTCGGAGGAGGCGTCGCGCGGACAGGCGCGGCCAGAACGAGCTGATCAGAGCTCGCGGGCCAGACCGTAGGTCCAGTCCGTCACGCGGAACCCGTAGTTGCTGTAGAACACGAAGGCCCGGTAGTTCTTCCAGTCGGTGCTGATGGCGGCGTGTCGGTAGCCGACGGCGTGCATCTCCTTGAGTGCGTGTTGGAGCAGCTGGCGGCCGAGGCCAGCGCCCTGGTGTTCGTCGTCGATTCCGAGCCACCTGACGAACAGCCAGTCCTGGGCTTCAGCCGCCCGCGAGAACTCCCCGCCAGAGGCGCAGATGCACTCGCCGATCCTGTCGCCGTCTCGAAGGGCGCTTAGCGTCAGGTTGGGTCGGGCGCCGCTTCCCTTTTGGAAGTCTGGGGAGAACTCGACGGGGACGTCCGAAGCAACCGGATCGACCGGTCCGTAGTCGGGCCAGTCGAAGAACACCTCTCCGTCGTAGGGCTCGTAGCCGTTGAGCTGCAGCAGCGCACGGACCTGGTCCAAGCGATCGGACAGATTCGCGTGGTCCATGTAGTAGAAGGGATACCGGAAGCAGGCGCCGAACGCCTCGATGCGGGCTATCTGCTGTTCGCGGAGATACCGATGTGCCGCCTCGAGCAAGGCCTGGCCCGCCGAGCGCTGGCCGCGTGCGTAACAGAAGAACCGAACGATGCCCCGGTCAGTTCGCCCCGGGCCCTGGGCCGATTCGACGGGCTCCTGTCCGACGCCGGCATGAATGAGCCCCAGGACGGACGCGCCGGCCTTCGCTATCCAGGCTGCCTCCGAGTGCACGTCAACATGGCCCGGCTGGCCGCCTGCGGTCCCGGCCAAGGCTGGCTCGAGGTCCTCCACGTTGACGGGATAGCAGTGCGGCACGTCGCGGATCGCGTCGTTGTAGGCGGCTGCGACGTCGGTCAGCATCGCCGGCTCGTATGGCAGGATTTCCATCTATCGGATCCCCGTGGCAAGGGCAGCATCACGCCGAAGGGCATTGTCGCAAGGGCTGCTCGATCTTGCCACAACCATCGGATCAGACAACACTGCGGACGTGGCAGCGGGCTTGCCCCCGAGGTCGGGTCTCGCTGGAATGCTACAGATTGGAGCGATGGGGGCAAGAGGGAAGCTCGAGGTGAATTGCATGACCAGGACACGCATCGCGGGGTATCTGGCCATCTTGGGTCCCGGCATCCTCGTCGCTGCGACGGGGGTTGGCGCGGGGGATCTGGCCACGGCCAGTCTGGCGGGCAGCGTCCTGGGCGTGACGGTCTTGTGGGCGGCGGTCTTGGGGGCAGCGCTCAAGTTCGTGCTCAACGAAGGGATTGCCCGATGGCAACTGGCGACGGGCGACACGCTGCTCGAGGGGTGCATCCGTCAGCTGGGCCGCGCGTTCCAGGTGTGCTTCCTCGTCTACCTGCTGCCGTGGACCTTCTTCGTGTGTTCGGCCTTGATGGCCGCCTGCGGCGTGACGGCCAACGCCATGCTGCCGCTCTTCGAGGACCTGAGCCAGGGCAAGGTGGTGTTCGGGCTGGTCCACAGCGTCCTGGGCGTACTGCTCGTCCGCCTGGGCGGCTATCGTTTGTTCGAGAAGCTGATGAGCGCGTGCATCGGGGTGATGTTCGTCACGGTCGTCGTGACGGCGGTGCTCATCCGGCCTGACCTGGGGTCCGTGCTGTCGGGGTTGTTCGTGCCCAAGCTGCTGTCCCTAGACAGCCAAGGGCTCAGCTGGACGGTCGCGCTGATGGGCGGCGTCGGCGGGACGTTGACGATCCTCTGCTACGGCTACTGGATCCGCGAGGCGGGCCGCACCGGTCCCGAGGCCCTGCGCACCTGCCGCATTGACCTGGCCAGCGGCTACGCGATGACGGCCGTCTTCGGCATCGCGATGGTCATCATCGGAAGCCAGGTCCGCGTCGACGCGAAGGGGGCGGGGCTGATCGTCGCCTTGGCGGACCGCTTGGCCGAGCCGCTGGGCCCCATCGGGCGGTGGATGTTCTTGGTGGGTGCGTGGGGGGCGGTCTTCAGCAGTCTGTTCGGCGTCTGGCAGAGCGTGCCGTACATCTTCGCGGATTTCGTCTCGATGTCGCTCGGTGAGGGCGGGGCAGCGCGTCAGGCACGTGTCTCGACGGGCTCTCGCACGTATCGCATATACCTCTACGCCCTGGCCTCGGTGCCGGCCGTGGGGCTGTGGGTGAGTTTCCGGGAGATGCAGAAGGTCCATGCCGTGGTCGGTGCGTGCTTCATTCCCTTCCTGGCTTGCGTGCTGCTGTATCTCAACGGTCGCAAGCGATGGGTGGGCCCACAGCACGTGAACCGTCCCATGACGATCGTGGTGCTCGTTTTTGCCGTCGCCTTCTTCGTTCTGGCCGGTTGGCTGAAGGTTCGAAGCAGCTTCGCCGGGTAACGCATCTGATGTCGGGCCATCAAGGAGTCTGCAATGCATGCCAGGATACGTTTCGTTCCCAAAGTCCTCCAACTGCTTGGCGCTGGGCTGATCACCTTGCTCGTTGCTGCCGGCGGATCTGCCAACGAAATCGTATGGGAGTTCCACGCGCCCGCCGGGCACGTCGACGCCTCACCGGCGATTGGTGACGTCGATCGAGACGGCGGGCTCGACATTGTCGTGACCACCACGGCAGGAAGTGTGATCGCGCTGGGGCCGGACGGGTTTCCGATTTGGCGGTGGGACGTTCGCCAGCCGATCAGTGTGCCCCCGACCCTCGCAAACGTCACGGGCGATCAGGCCCCGGAGGCCCTGGCGCTGACCAACTTCGGGCGCCTCCTGTGCCTCGACGGCACCACGGGCAATCCGATCTGGACGTTCGACCTGCCCGGGAAGCTCGACTGGGCGGCCACGTCGATCGTGGTCGGGGACGTGAACAAGGATGGCCACGCGGAGGTCGTCACGGCCGATTCGAAGGGCACGCTCGTCTGTCTCAGCGGCAGGGGGGTGCCGCTGTGGACGCTTCAGGAGCAGGGCGGATGGCGATCTTCCCCCGCGGTCGGTGACCTCGATGGCGACGGATTCTGCGAGATCCTGATGGGCAGCAGCCGTTGCCCGCTCGTGTGCGTGTCGCACGACGGCAAGGAGCGATGGCGGCTGGCCCCGAAAGGGGCAGCGGGAACCAGTCCGGTGATCTGGGACCTTAATGGCGATGGCGCACCGGAGATCCTCACGGGCGTCGGCGCGACGCTGACGGCCGTGAGCGCCAAGGGGGAGGTGTTGTGGCAGCATCGAATGAGCCGGGACATCGACGCGGCGATCTCCGTGGCCGACGCGGACGGCGACGGGTCCGTGGAGGTCTACGCGGTCGACCTGAACGGTCAGTTCGCATGCGTGTCGGGGGGTGGGAAGCTTCGATGGTCGGCCAACGTCGAGCAACGGGTCAGACGCTCGCCTGCTGTCGCCGACGTCGACGGCGACGGGCAGGTGGAGGTCCTCGTGGCCGGCTACAGCGGCGCGATGTTCGTGTTCAACCCCGCCGGGAAGCTCGGGCAGCGCATCCCGCTTGGCGGAAACACCAACGCGACGCCCACCGTGGTCGATCTCGCCGGGGATGGACGGCTGCAGGTGATCTGCCCGGTCACGAGCGGCAAGGTCGTTGCGTTTCAGTGGAAGACCGATCGAACGTCGACCCGCGCCGCTCCGCGTCGCCCATGGCCTGAATACCGCCACAACTCGGCGCGGACCGCCGCGTTCGTGTCGCCGTCGGCCGGGCCATCCGTGACGTTTGCCCACATCGATTACGGCCAGTGCCACGTGGGCACCAACACGTTCCAGGTCCGGATCAGCAACCCAGAAGCGATTCCCCTGAGCGTTTCGCTGACAGTCGCCGCCTGTGGCAGCACGCTCTCGAGCCAAGCGGTGTCTTCGTCGGACCAGGAGTTGCGGCACAGTGTGTCCTACACACTGACGGGGCGTCGGGCGGTCGACCTGGCGTTTGCCTGCGTCGTGAAGCACGGCCAGAAGGTCCTGCTGGCCCGCCGGCGTACCGTCTATGTCGCCCCCTTCGTGAGAGAGCTGGCTGAGGTGGACAGGGCACTCGTGCGGTTGACCGAGCTTCTGCTCCGGCTGCCTGATGCCCGCGGCCTGGAGGAGCGCGTTGCCTTCCTGCGAGGCAAGATGCCTGGTCTCCGCGATCGGGTCCAGGTGGCTGTGACGTTATCGGGCGTGGACCGAAGAAGACTGTCGGACACGTTCGCCCGGCTTCGAAGGGAAGTCACACGGTTGGTGGCCATGGCCGAGCGGGCCGTTTCGACGGAGGGGAGGACGGGTCTGTTCGTCTGTGCCGCCAATCCCTGGGCGCCGTTCGGAGCTCTGGAGGAGTTGGCCGAAGGCCGGGCTTCGTCATCGGCGCTGCGGGTCGAGGCGTTTCGGGGCGAGGTCGAGGCGGCGGCGATGAACGTGTTCAATGCCACCGGTCGTCCGATCACGCTCCGCGTCGAGTTGGGTCCGCTGGCCAAGAAGGGGGGCAAGACTCAAGTCCCGGCTCGCGGCGTGGTTACGGTCCGTGAGGCGGTCGACGTGCCGACGCTGACGTCGGATTGGTCGGCCGATGCCCTGCCGAGGCTCAACCAGGGCCAGACGATTCTCGTGCCGGCGTGGGGAGCGCGGCAGGTGTGGCTCAGCGTCGACAGCTCGCGCCTCGCCTCGGGAACGTGGACGGGCCAGATCCGCCTGCGGGCGCTGGACATTGTACCCCGCGAGACCTCCGCCCCGCTGACCGTCAGCGTCTGGCCGACGGGGCTGCCCGCCAAGCAGACGTTGAGGTTGTGCCACTGGGGATACGTCCACAGTTCGGTCCTCAGCGACCAGCCCGACGCAGCCCTGGCAGACCAGGTTGCCCACGGCACGAACGTCTTCGTTGGCACGCACTGCCCCAGGGCCAAGTTTGACAAGGACGGACGCCTGGTCGGCGAGATCGACTACGCTGCCCACGATGCGTACGTCCGCCGCCACGCGCCGCACGGGATCATCTTGTTCCACGGCTGGCCGCTCACCGGTCCGGCCAAGCCCTTTTCGCCGACGTGGAAGAAGGCCGCGGTCGCGTTCCTGCGGGCTTGGGTGAAGCATCTGGCCGAGCTGGGCGTCGGGTACGAGGGCTTCGCGTTCTACCCCGTGGATGAGCCGGGTCTTCGAGAAGGGCTGGTCGACACCTACCTCGACTACGCCAAGGTCGCGCGCGAGGCGGACCCGAAGATCCAGATGTACACCGATCCGGTGGGCGGGGCCAACCTTGCGGATCTGAAGCGAATGGCCCCCTACGTCGACATCTGGTGCCCCAACCGGCGCGGGTATCTCATGGGACTGGGGGCCGAGAAGCTCACCTTCATCAAGTCGACCGGCAAGACCGTCTGGATGTACGAGTGCGAGGGGAACGTCAAGCACCAGTCTCCGTTGGCCTACTACCGCGGACAAGCGTGGCTCGCGTGGCACCAGGGGCTGACGGGGATCGGTTTCTGGAACTACTGCGTCGGGCCCGATCCGTGGTACGAGAAGGGCGAGTACACGATGATCTACCAGGGCGACGGCGTGGTGCCGAGCAAACGCTGGGAAGCGGTGCGAGACGGCATCGAGGACTACAGCATGCTCTGTGTACTGAAGCGCGCGGCCGACGCTGCCGAGAAGGCCGGCGTTGCACCGCAGGCCGTCAAGGCCGCTCGACAGGTCCTGTCGAAAGACGCCGCCATCATCGCCGCCTACTGCGGCGGAGACGAGCACGGGACGTTGCCCGGCATCGACGGCCCGCGCGGCGGACGCATCGTGGCAGACCAACGCTGGAAGGCCATCCAGAAGGCGCGCCGAAAGACCGCAGAACTGATCCCCAAGCTGGCGCCGCCCTAGATCGGCGAGTCTCGCGCTGCGATGGCATCATCGGATCAGCGCCCGACAGGTTCGACCTCGACGTCCGGGAAATCGATCAGCCGAAGCTGCCAGTTGATCTGCTCGAACTCGGTGGGGCGGTCGATGGCGTAGAAGAAGAAACCCCCGTCCAACCCCTCGGATACCCACTTGCGAGCGACGTCCATCCATGCGGACCGGGGCGTGTTGACAAAGGCCCCGCCGCCATACAGATCGCCCCATACCTTGACCGACGTTCCCGCGACGGCGGCCCGGTAGCGCTCGAGCGAGATCCTCGCCAGGTGTCCCACGTGTCCCATCCCGCAGGCCATGACGCGATCGATCCATCCGTTTCGAGCCCAGGTTCTCAGCGCCGCGAGGAACTCCGCGAAGTCGCCGCGGTACACCGGTGAGTTCTTCTGGTGATAGCGGTAGGAGGGGATTCGCACGGCGATCAAGACGCGATGGCCCCATTTCTTCTCGGCCGCCCGTCGCACCTCGTGGATCCGCCGGACGACGTGCACCAGCGAGGGTTCGTCAAAGGCTTCGTTGCTGGCGAAGCGGGCGAAGTCGAGGTGGATCCCGTCCACGTCGTACTTGGTGAGCAGCTCCGTGGCGATCGAGATGGCGTAGCTGCGGACCTCTCGTCTCCGGTAGTTGAGGAACTGACCGGATTTGCCAATGAGGTACTCGGGGTGCTGCGCAACGGTTCGTTCTCTCAGGTCCCCCTTGTACGAGATGTTCATTCCGACGTCGGGGAAGGCCTTGAGACCCACCGCCCGTGCCTCGGCGATGGCAACGGCCATTGGGTCGCCCTGTTTCATCCACGCCGTCCACTTGGCCGCCGGGCCGTGCGGTCCGTGTTCGTCAGTCGGCAGGTAGCGCTCCACGACGTCGCTGTGATACCAGGCCTTCGACCCGATCCGGATCACATGGATGTAGACGTCCGTGCAGCCGCGGACCTTGTTTAGGCGCATCTCGTTTCTGACGTGTTCGCGAAGCGTCAGCGAGGCGGGCTCGTAGTTGCAGGGGGTGCACGGTTCGGCGTAACCCGCGAACGGCCGGCCGCGAGTGCGGGCCAGCTCGCGGACCTTCTTGAAGTGTGCGACCTCGTCCTCGGTCAGGGGGACGAACCGGATGTACCGCACGGAGACGTCCCGCCAGTAGCGCGCTCCTCCGCATGCCAGGCAGATCTCCTGTCCGGTCAGGTCGGCGCTCTTGATGTAGAACTCCTGCATCAGCCGCGGGTTTCGGACGCTGGGGCCCCCGTGGTACTCCGGCACGGGGTACTTGATCTGTTCGCCCGAGAGCCAGAACTGCAGCGAGCCATAGGGTTCCATGCCTAGGTAGATACGGTGCCAGCCCTTGCGCCTGGTTGTGAGCGCCAACGGTGGGGCCGATGCCTCCTTGATCTCGAAGATGGGATAGCGACCAGAGACCAGCATCTTCTTGGTGAGCGTCACGCCGAACGAGTCGACGGGTGGGCGCTTCTGGGTCCCAGGCTGGAGCCCCCAAGGCGCGGCGAGCCCGCCGCCGGCCAATCGGGCCACGTTTCGCCGGTCGATGACGAAGACGTCGCGCAGCTTGCGCAGGTCGATCGTCTTGTTGAGCACCACCGCGCCGTCGGTCGGCGACTTGATCCGAAACAGGACCTCGTCCGCGGGCATCGCCAGGTCGAAGTAGAGGTTCCACAGGCAAGGCTGGTCCCCAGCCGGGATGCGTCCCTTGATCGTGCCCCGGTTCCACGTCTTCGCATCGCAAGGGCGCCAGGCATCGATCGTGGTGCCGATGTAGATGGTGGCGGCCCGCCAGGTCTTGCCGTCGTCGTCGGAACACTCCGCGACGAGTTCCTTCTGGCGCTGGCCCGAGATCGCGATCAGCCGATCGGGGCGATTCTCCGGCCGGCCGATTGTGAGCGCGGTGCGTGTATCAGCGCCGATCCCAGCCAAGAGCAACGAGAATACGGTCGTCAGCATTACACATGTCCCCTGAGATCACGCCCTACGCTTCGGCTGGTCCCCAGCCGTGCGATCCACGTTGCGGAGTGTACTCGATCAGTGGGGGAGGGGCGCGGGTTTGGCGATGTTAACCCCGACGCCTGAGCAGAACCGACAGTCCCAGCGCGCCGAGCATCATGGGCAGCAGGGGGCCCATGCTGCTGCCACACTTGAAGACCGCGGTCACCTCACGGTCGTCGTCCATAACGATCGCGATGGACGTGTTCGCGTCCAGCTGGGCGTAGTTGGCGTCCCCTGGGTAGTTGGGATCGAAGATCTGCCAGTGCGTGAACGACTTGCCGTCGTTTGGGATGGCCATCAGACCGACGGGCGTTCCGGGCAAGTAGTCCGACTGGTCCGGTTCGACGTGGACCTCCCCCCACGATCCATTGACGGTGCCCACGGTGAGGGTGTAGGTCGGTCCGAAGGAGTTGTACGGCTGTTCCTTGTTGCCCGCGATGTCCTTGGCGTAGTACTCCACCGTGTCATCAGGGCTGATGGTGAACGGGTCGACGTACGTCAACCAGGACTCGCCGTTGATCCTGTACTTGGTCCTACTCACCCCTGACCCGCCGGTGTCGACGGCCGACAACGTGACCTGATCCCCGTCGATCCCATGCGAGGAGGTTGGCGCCGTCAGATCGATCAGGATTGACAGCGTTTCGGTCCCCGACTCGTTGCCCGCCGCGTCGATGGCCTTGATCCCAATCACGTGGCTGCCCTCGGCCACAGGGTTGATCCACCATTGCCAGCTTCCGCTGGTCGTGGTGCCTTGGTGTTCCTCGTCGCCATCCACGTACAAGACCCAGTCGCAGTCCGGATCGGTCGTCCCCTGGAACTCCGGGCTGGGGTCGGAGACGACGTCGTCATCCGGGTACTTACCCCCGTGCATGATGTCCTCGATCATGTCCGGCGGGGATACCGTTGGCGGCTGCGTGTCGACCGTGACCGTCAGGGGCGGGCTCGAATGGTCGGATTCGGTCTTGCCGCTCTCTTCTGCGGTGGCGGTGATTTCGTTCTGTCCCTCACTCAGCGGTGTCGTGACGGCGATGTCAAACTCGCCGCTGCCGTCAGCAGCGCCCGTGCCGACCAGGACGTACGAACCCGGCGGGCCCACATATAATCGAACGGTGCTTGCGGGGACGGCGTGCCCCGTGATGTGTGGCGCGGTGCTGCTGGTGATGTCATCGTTGTCGTACTTCCCCGTGTCGTAGGCCGTTGGCAGGTCTAGGTTGGTCGGGGGCAAGCTGGTCGGGGATGACAAGCTGACGCGAAGGGTGTAGTTGGGACTGTAGTCGCCGCCCTTGCCCACGACTTGAATGTAGTAGGTGCCAGCAGGCAGACCCTCCGGCAAGGACACAGTCTCCGTGTCACTCTCGCCTTCCGACTGACCCACCAGTTGGTCCGAGCTGTCATAGACGTACAGGTCAAGGTCCCCGCGAGTCTGCGAGAAGGTTATCGAAGCCCGATCACCAGCACCGGCAGCCGTGGACATCGAGAAGACGTACCAGTCTTGATCCACACAGATGAGGTCTGCCCAGGCATGTTCGCCGGTGCCAAGGGCCCCAAGGTCGGACGCTTGGTCGTTCGCGTCGTTGTCTTCTCTATCATCATCTGCAACCGGAAAGCCGTGGTCGATGTAGATTTCCTGGAACGCTCTGGTCTCCCCGCACCGAGTTGTCCAGTCGTGATAGAAATCGTCGTTGTCGGTCGGGCTGTACATCCTGACGGGGTGATCTTGGGACATGATAGCCCAGATCTCGGTCCAGTTCGCGTCGATGGCGTCGTCGTTGGCGACGTCATACAGGTCCCAGAGGATTGACGCCGCACAGCCCTCAATCTTGTTCGGGTCTTTGCTGTGCCAATCCGCGCCCTCCTCAATCTTGTTGTGCGGCGAGTCCAACCCGTTGGTCACGTCGCCATCCGGGTCACGGTCAACGATAACTACGAAGAACTCTGCCCACCCTTCGGACAGGGCCGTCCCTTCATCTGTTTCCGTGTCCCATCCCGTTTGGCTACCGTATGAGCCAGGCAATCCGACCGCCGGGTCGATTTCATCGTGCACGGCATGACCATACTCGTGCCAAAGGTGTCGCATGCGCTTGGGATCGAAGGGCCCATAGGCGGAGAACGCGTCCATGTAGATGCGGTTGACGAGGTCATCGTAGGATGGGCTGTCGGCTGGGTATTCGATTCGCTTCTGGCTCGGTGTGAGCGAAGTAATCTCTTGGACTCGGCCTCGAGCGATTCTCGCAGCTTCGAGGAAGCCGAAAGCCCCGGAGTTCTCCCCAAGCAGAATGACCGTTCCTACGTTGACCGTGCCTCCGGGGACATCAGGTATGGTTTCTGTTGTGTGATTGTAGGCCCCTGACAGGGGATCCGGGGTTACGAAGGCGGCATCGTTCTCCGCGATGATCTTGACGTAGATGTCTCGTCCTCCGCCCCATGGCATGGAGTCTTCGTTCAAGATCGGGTTGCCGTTCGAGTCCCTGTCGAAGTTGAAGCTCCCATTGTCGTCTGTGTGGCCCGTCACGATGTGCTCGTCCGAGAAGGGGAAGGGATTGTCATCGTACACGCTAACCTTCACGTGTTTGGCCGGATACTCGTGGCCGTCATCCGCCATGAACCTCACGGTGCCAGCGATTGACAGCGCGTTGGCAGCCCCGTCCGCGTACTGGTAGAGGAGTTCGATCTCTGTATCACTCAGCGCCCTGTCGTAGATGCGTACCTCATCAACTTGGCCATCAAGTGCCGCAACAGGGGTCCCATAGAAGTGGAACCCCCCAAGGATGACTGCGATGTCTGGTGCGCCCCCACCCGCGACAGAATCGCTGAAGGCTTCGAAGTTGCCGTCAACGTATAGACTCATGTCAAGCCCGTTGTACACTGCAGCGACCAAGCGCCACATGCCAGGCTCAATGCCCATGTTGCACTCGACGTAGCTATTCATGCCAGGAGGAGCGTTGCGGAAGAAGTAGAGTTCGCCACCAACGTTGAGCCCGAACTCTACCTCATATGGAGGTGGACCCATGTTGGTCCTGGTAACGAGCCATCCTTGAGGTGCATCTCCCTTAACCCATGCGACGATCGAGTAAGGAGCAGTTCCGGCGAAGCTAGGAATCCCCGTTCCTGCATTGACATAGCCCCCCGTAAGATCCAGGCCGCTACCTGATACGCCGTCGACCCAGGTGCCGTCGTGAATCGTCCCGTGGTTTCCGTTGCCCGAGAGATCAGAGGCCACATCGCCGGTCCCTTCGTCGAAGGCCCAGTAAGCCACTAGGCCATCTTCCAAGGAGCTGGCATAGGCCGCATACGCCACCAAAAACGCCAAGACAGCCGACAGCCGAACGGAGGCATTCATCAGGAGCCTTCTCTCCCTCACGACGGCGGGTGGGTGCGTGTCCTCGGGCGGACCTCCCGTCCCGACGATGGGTCCCCCTGAGTCTAGCGGGTGGCGGCGACCTTGGGAACCTTCGGTCTCCCCGTCCTATCTCCTCCTTCTTACCCAGGCGAACAACCCCAGCGCGGCGAGCATGGTGGGCATCGGAAGGCCCATGCTGTCGCCGCATTCGAAGACGGCGGTCACCTTTTGGTCTGTGTCCATCACGATGATGAGGGGGTTGTTTGCGTCGATAACGGCGTGGTTGGCGTCGCCGGGGTGGTTGGGGTCGTAGCGAAGCCAGTGGACGAACTGCCTGTCGGGGTGGGGCTGGGCGGTCAGCGTGACCTGTGCGCCGCTGGCGTAGAGGAACGGGGGGGCGTTGGCGTCGTTCGGCTCCAGTTGGACGGTCCCCCACGGTTCGTTGACGAAGTCCAGCGTTATCCCGTAGTAGGGGACGCCAGTATGCTCGTCCGATCCCATGTCGGCCTGCCCATCCATGACGCGATGCTCGCCGTCAATGTCCGTCAGCCAGCGATAGTCCGCATTCGGGTCGCCAACGTTGATGCAGGGCGAGTCGGCTGAGAGGTGACAGTCGTTGTCTTCCCAGGTGTTGGGATCGCCGTCCGGGCCGCTGGGGTCGACGAAGCACGGATCGGCGTCGAGGTTGCCCTCGCCCCAGTCCAAGGTGCAGTTGGCGTCGACGTGCGTCCCGCCGAGCCCTCCCGCCACGTCACAGTACGCGACGGCGACGGCCGACGGGGAGTCTCCTTCGTGGAGGGAAATCTGCGGTCCCATGGGAGAGGCATTGGCCCACAGGATGCAGTTGGCGAGCCAGACCCCGCCGCCGTAGCCGCAGCCGACCCCGCCCGCGGACGCGTCCGCCCGGTTCTCCGTGAAGGTGCAGTGTGCGACCACAGCCTCCCCGCCGTCAACGGAGGCCAGCCCGCCGCCGAACTGAGCAGCGTTCCCGCCGATGAGGCAGCTGTCGATCTCGAGCTCGGCGTCGTCGTAGCAGAGGATCGCGCCGCCCCAGAAGAACGCGACGTTCTCTGTGATCGTGCAGCCATGGAGGGTGACGGTGCTTTGCTCCAGGTAGATCCCGCCGCCGTTGTTGTCGCAGGAGTTCCCGCGGATCGTGCATCCAATGATCGTTGGGCGGCAACCGTCCTGGGAGGCGATCGCGCCGCCGCTGGAAAGAACGGCGGCGTTGCCCACAAAGACGCAATCCGTCATCGTCGTACTGCCGCCTCCCCGACAGCAGATACCGCCACCGAGGGAGCCGAACGCCGTGTTGTCCGCGAAGACGCACCCACTGATCGTGCTGCTGCTCCCGCCGAAGTCGACCATCGCGCCGCCCCACGTCGCCGAGTTCTCGCTGAAGACACAGTCGGTGATCGTCGGGTAACTGTGGTCGTAGTTGTCCACGCCGGCGCCCCAGAACGAGGAGTTGCCCGTAAACGAACAGCCGATCAGCGTCGGGCCGCAGCTCAGGTTGTACATGGCGCCGCCGTGCCCCCCGACGTTCTCGTCGAAGGAGCAGTCGACGATGGTCAGGTCGCTGATGTGGTTGTACATCGCGCCGCCGAACGTCGAGATGTTGGCGTTGAACTCACAGTCCGTCAGCGTGGCGTTGCAGCCGTCGAAGTTGACCATCGCGCCGCCGCCGCCGAGGGCCGCCGTGTTCCCGATGAACTCGCATCCGGCGACGGTCGGCCCCCCGCTGCTGTTCCACACGCCGCCGCCCGAATTGGCGACGTTCCAGCTGAACGTGCAATCTACGAGGGTCGGGTGACTGTCGGTGTTACACACCCCGCCGCCCCACAGGCCGGCGTTGCCGTCGATGACGCAACGGAGGATCGTCGGACCGCTCGAGACGCAGCAAATGGCGCCACCGTCATCGGCGTACCCGTTCGTGATGGTCAGGCCGGCCACGACCGAATCGGCGCCCTCGCCGCTGCGGAAGTAGAACCCGCGATGCGGATCGAGGAGGTCGCCTTGGCAATCAATGACGGTGGCGGCGACGACGTTGGGATCATTCGGGTCGATACTGCGAAGGGCGATGGCCTTTCCATCCAGGTCGATGTCTCGATTGCCGTCGCCCGTATACGTGTCAGGCTGCAGGATGACCACGTCGCCGTCGGCACAGGCGTCGACGGCCGACTGGATGGTCGGATAGTCCGGGGTGGGCACATGCCGTTCGACCCCTACGACCTGCGACCCGACCAGGCCGAGCAGTCCCGCGACGGCAAGCAAACTGACGTGCGCATTTGTCATGCCCGCTCCTCGTGTCCCCAGTGCCTCTGTCTGACCGGCAACACTCGCGCTGATGGGTCTGAGAGGTGTTCCAGTGTATTCCCCACCCATTGCCGTAGACGACTCCTATACTATGTTCTACAAATCGCGGCGTATTTCAAGGGGTCTGGCAGGATCAGCAGGTCCGAATGCGGTGGCAATGGACGGTCTGCGATACGCTGAGTGGCCTTTGGCGAGTGCCCAAACGTCGTTTCGGACAGCTCAGTCCAGGCATCCGTATTCCCGGCAGGCGTCGAAGAAGGCGTCGATGTTGGCGATGGAGACCTCGGGCTCGAGGACGTGCGTGGGCGCGAGCATCAGGGCACCATCGCCAGCCAACATCTCGACGCGCTGCTTGACCGTTCGTCGGACGTCGTCGGGCGTTCCGAACGGCATGGTCGTCTGCGTGCCGATCGTGCCGTTCATGACCACCTTGTCGCCGTAGAGACGCTTGATCTCCTGCGGGTCGACGCACTCGGGCTGGATCGGGTTCAGGATGGTCACGCCGATCTCGATCAGCTCGGGGATGATGTCCATGATGTTGCCGTCGCTGTGGTAGAAGATCTCGACGTCGGGCTTGACCGCGCGGGCTGCGCCCCAGACCTCGGCCCAGCGAGACTTCATGAACCGCCGCCAGTGGTCGATCGAGAACATCAGGCTGTTCTGGTTCGCCACGTCGTCGCCGCACATCAGGTAGTCAACGCCCGCCCGTGCGGCTGCGACGGCGCGGAACTGGCACCGGCGCGCGACCTTGTCGAGGATGCACTCGGTCCATTCGGGTTGGATCAACAGGTCGGTGAGGAACTCCTCGTAGCCTCGGATCTGCCAGGAGGTCTCGTACATGTGGACGATGTTGCCGACGGCGATGCGGCCGTCGGCGTGCGCCTGGGCGACCTGGTCGGCCATGTGATCAGTGACGTAATCGGCGTTTTCGTCAAGCGGATAGGCCTCGAGCTCGTCGAGCGACCGGGCGTTGCGAAGCGGGCTGACGTAGCCCCAGAAGTGATAGAAGCCCGACGGGACCATCGCCGGACCGTCCGGGTCGATCGTGGTTCCCTCGGGTAGGTCGGCGTCCTCGTAGTAGCCGCGGAAGTCGGGGGCCTGATGATCGGCCGGGGGCTGGGGGTCCACACTCACCGGGGCGAACATCTCGTAGTGGTCGCCGAAATCGTTCGTGCCGAGATGGTCGGCCAGACGCCTTTGCAGATCGTCGGTGAAGCTGGCGTTGTAGAGCAGGCGATCGGGTCGTTCGTGGGCGCAGGTTGCGCGGAAGCGTTCCAGCTGATTCATGGACTCATGCCCTCCGGCTCCGGGAACGGGAATCGCACCCGGGCCGTCGTCACGCGTTCAAGTAGGCCACAGCGCGGCGGAAAACCATGAGCCCGTCGGGCTCGGCGTCGGCGGGCCGGCGGGTCCAGTGCGGGTGGTGCGTCCGGTGGATGTGCCGCTCCGGATGCGGCATCAACCCGAAGACGCGTCCGGTCCGGTCGGTCAGGCCGGCGATGTCGTCCTGACTGCCGTTCGGATTCACGGGGTACGGGCCTGGCTGGCCGTTTTCGTCGACGTACCGGACTGCGACATAGCCATTGCTGCCCAGTGCCGACAAGGTGTCGTCCCGGTCGGCAACGACCTTGCCCTCGCCATGGGCGATCGGCAGGGCCAGCAGCGCGCCGGGCTCGAGGAACACGCACCGGTCCGACGCCACGCGTAGATGCACCCAGCGGTCCTCGAACTTGGCCGAATCGTTGCAGGTCACCGTGACCGGTTGGCGCGTCGGGCTCTTCGTGTCAGACGACCCGTCCATCGGCCCGGGCAGCAGCCCGGTCTTGACCAGGACCTGAAGCCCGTTGCAGATGCCCAGGACCAGCTTGCCCGCCTCGACGAAGGCGCGGAGTTCATCGGCCAGGTGATGGGCGATCTGGTTGGCGAAGATCCGTCCGGCAGATACGTCGTCGCCGTAGCTGAATCCGCCAGGGACGGTCAACACCTGATAGTCGCGGAGCGTCTCGGGCCGGGCGATCACCCGGTTGATGTGGACGCGCTCGGGAGCCGCGCCGACCATCGACCAGGCGAAAGCCGTCTCCTCGTCGCAATTCGTACCAGCCGCGCGAAGGACCAAGACGCGAATAGGGTTGGGCATTTCGGATCCGTCCTGTCTGTGAGCCGTTGGCCGTCCATCCGCCAGAGGACGGGCAACGATGCGCTAGGAAGCGGGCGCCTGATCCGTCGTCACTTTCAGCACGTCGGCCAGACTGACGTCGGTTGGGAATTCTAACACGAGATCGTCGCGGCCGAAATGCTCGCGGACCGCGTCGGAGTTCTGGAAGACTCGCATCAATCGGGCCAGGTCGGTCGTCTGCGCCCGCGCGGCCGAGGCGGGCAGGTAGGCGTCCGCGCCGGCGGCGAGTTGGCGATCCACCCACAAGCTCGAACGCGCCCACGGCGACGACCGTCGCAGGTAACGCTGTGGGTCCACCAGTCTCAGGCCGATCATCTGCAGCCCGACGCTTCGGAACAGGAAGACCTCGGCGATGTCCTCCCACGTGATGACGCCCCACCGGGCGAAATGACTGCTGCGAAGCTCCAGCCCGCTCGATCGGAGGACAGCCACGATGGCTCCTCGAAGGAGCGACCGAACGCTGACCGCTCCCAACAGCGCGGCCGCGATCAACAGTGCGATAGCCGTCGTGTGTCCGCGCCCCGGGTCAAAACGCAACAGGCCGTAGATGCCCATGCTTGCGAACGCGACGACCAGCACCCCCGTGGCGATCGACGTTCGGAGAGTGGATTGACGGATGACAATCATGACGCGTGCTCGGGTTCCCTGCTGTATTGGTATCGCAACGCTGGACCCAAGGCAAAGGAAAAGGTTGGATGCTCCCGGCTGCCAGCCGCGAACGGCCTGACAGCTTGCCCACTGCGCCAGGGGGCGGTAAAGATGGGTCTGGCCGGTCTCCGGCGGGATGCGCGGAGACGTCATGCCCGTACCGTTTGCTGCCATGGGGTGGGCCATGCAAATCGCCATCGGTGGGATGTGTCACGAGTCCAACTCGTTTTCCAGTCAGGCCACGACGCTGGAGGACTTCCGGCGATGGAGCCTGACGGAAGGCCCCGAGCTGATCGAGCAGTGGCGGGACAGCGATTCGGAGCCGGCTGGCTTCATCGATGTCGCCGAGGCAGCGGGTGTCGAACTCGTACCGACGTGCATGGCCTGGGCGGCGCCGGCCGGCCCGATCGAGGACGAGGCGATCGAATGGATCGTCGGCCGGATCGTGCACCACCTCCAACAGGTAGGGGAACTGGATGGCGTCCTCCTGTCCCTGCACGGGGCCAGTGTGGGTCGAAACGACGCCGATCCCGAGACGCGGTTGCTGCGGGCGATTCGCGGCGTCGTCGGCGAATCTGTGCCGGTGGTGGCGACCACGGATTACCACGCCAACGTGACGGCCGACATGGTGGGCGAGCTGACGACGCTGGTCGGATATGACACCTATCCGCACGTCGACTTCCGTCCGCGCGGGCAGGAAGCGGCCGAGCTGATCGTGCGGACGGTCCGTGGGGAGATCTGGCCAACGATGGTACAGGTCCGTCCGCCGATCCTCTGCGTGCCGCAGGTTCAGGAGACCGCCGTCGAGCCGATGCGGACGGTCATGGACGCCGCCCGCGCGATTGAGGACGAGCCTGACGTGCTCAACGTGACGGTCTCGGCGGGGTTCGCCTACAGCGACGTTCCGCGGCCGGGCGTGTCGGTCGTCGTGACCACGGACGGCGACGCGGCGGCCGCGCATGCGCACGCCGAACAGATCGGCAGGCTGATCTGGGAGCGCCGCGGCGATCTGGTGGGTGATTGGCCCGGCCCAGCGGAGGCGGTCCGTCAGGCCATCGAGGCCCCCCGCAAGCCGGCCATCCTGGTTGATATCGGCGACAATATCGGCGGTGGGACGCCCGGGGATGGGACCGCATTGGTCCGGGAGCTCCTCGAGCAGGGCGCCCGCAAAGCCGCCGTGATCTTGCACGATCCACAGGCCGTCCAGGCCTGTGTCCGCGCTGGCCAAGGCGCGGAGGTGTCAGTGGCCGTTGGGGGTAGAAGCGACCCGGTCTACGGCCCGCCGTGTCCGGTCGACGGGCGGATCGGGCGGATCACCGACGGCCGTTTCGATCCGGGCAACGTCCTGCACAAGGGATTTGGCACGACGATGGGTCGAACCGTCCGTTTGGATCTGTCCGATAATCACGTCATCCTGACCGAGCGACGGACCGTGCCCTGGAGCCTGGGGCAGTTGCTCAGCGTGGGCGTTGACCCGACGAGCCTGGCCGTCATCGTGGTCAAGGCTGCGATCGCCTACAAGGTGGCGTACGGTCCCGTCGCCGGGACCGTCGTCGAATGCGGCTCGCCCGGATGGACCACGCCGGGCCTGGCGGCGCTGCCCTATCGCCGCCTGAGGCGGCCGGTCTGGCCGCTGGATCCGGATCTCACCTGGCTGTGACCCCACGCGCAATGCTGCCAGCAGCAGGCTCTCGCACGTGATCGGACCTCGGCCATGCTGTGCTGATCCGGGGTCGGTCGGACAGGGCGTTTTATCTCAACAGGCTTGTGCTGACGGTCGATACTCGACACGTAGCGTCCGTGTGACATCTGTTCGCGGAAGCCCGACGCGTCGGCCCAGTGGGTGGGGACCGACGGGAGCCGTGGTGAAGTAGGCGGAGTGATACGACCCATGACAGCACAAGCGACCAGCGCTGTAGCCGAGGCGACCAGTGGCGTAGCCACCAGCGATTTGGGCGGCAAGTACCTGACGTTCAAGCTGGCTGGCGAGGAGTATGGCCTGGAAATTCTGAAAGTCCGCGAGATCGTGAAGATCATGGACATTACGACCGTGCCCAAGATGCCTGGATTCATCAAGGGCGTGGTCAATCTCCGCGGCAAGGTCATTCCCGTGATCGACCTGCGGATCCGATTCGATCTGCCCGAGGCGGAGTACAACGACGAAACGTGCATCATCGTGGTTAACGTGGGCACGGAGACCGGCGTGGTGGTCGACACGGTCCAGGAAGTGCTTGATATCACCGACGAGGCCATCGAGCCTCCGCCCGCCTTCGGCAGCCAGGTGGACACCAAGTTCATCCTGGGAATGGGCAAGGTCGGGGATGCCGTCAAGATCCTGCTGGACATCGACCGCGTCATGAGCGGCGAGGAACGGGCCGAGCTGGCCTCGTTCGCAGATCAATAGGCTTGACGGCTCCTTGTTGATTCAGCAGGGGGGGATCCGGGTTGATACGAAGCGCTTGGCAAGCCCCTCGGCCTGTCCCGCGATGGGACGGGCCGTTTCGTTTGCGCCGCGACGCCCAATCATTCCCGAGACAGACCGGCGGGGTCAGTGTTTGGTCACGCGTGTTTCCGTAGGCCAACGTCGAGCACAGACACGGTGCCGAGCCGGCCGGTCCTCAGGCGGGTCGATCTGGTCAAAGGCCCCCGCGCTTCAAGACTGGCTCGGGGACGGAGCGGTCTGGGGACCGGCCGGCTCGGAGTGGTCCGATGTACCCAAAGAATCCTTGCTGAAAGAGCACTACGTTCCGGCGGGCGGGGGCTCGTCGGTGCTCGGTTCGAGGGCCTCGGCCTGCAGCTGGCCTTCGGCGTCGGCCTGGAGCTTCTGCACCTTGAGCTCGGCCTCGGCGAGGATCGCCCGGCAGTGGCGGATCAGGCCCATGCCCTCTTCGTAGCGGTCGATGGACTCCTCCAGCCCGATCTTGCCCTGCTCGATGGCCTCGACGATCTTCTCGAGCTTGGTCAGGGCTTCCTCGAACTTCACCGGCTTCTTTGCCATGGCCACCTCGCTGGCCCACATCTAATCTGCTGGTCGGCCCGGCGTCAAGCGTCTGACTACCCTCGCGGAACGGGGACCGTTCGCAGCATTGGGCTCCGTCGAATACTAGGGGCCGAATTCGGATTGATCTGACGGTCCCGGCTCGCTATCGTTCCCCGCTGATATGCAGCCTGACCCCGGGTCATGAATACGCGTCGGCGTAGGCGACTGACGGTGCCGGGCGAGACGCTGCCCTGGAGAAGACGATTGGCCATGAGAATCCTGATCACCGGCGCCGCGGGCTATGTGAGCTCGATCCTGAGGCCCGCCCTCGAAGCCGAGCACGACTGCCGTTTCTTCGACCGGATCCTGCCCGCCGATGCGGACGACCGATGGATCCAGGGGAACCTGCTGGACGAAGCCGTCGTCGGTCGGGCGGTGGGCGACATGGACGCCGTCGTGCATCTGACGATGGGCAACGTCTACGACGCGCAGGCCATGTACGACGTGAACGTCAAGGGCATGCACGTTCTGTTGCAGGCCGTGTTGGCCGCCGGCGTCAGGAAGGTCGTCTACGCCAGCACCATGAGCGTCTACGACTGTGAACTCGGCGACTACGGGGACGAGGAGACCCGCCCGCCCGATGCGACCACCGACTATGGGTTGACCAAGCGGCTGAGCGAGATGATCGCCGAGGCCTTCGTTGATCGCTGCCCGGACCTGTCGTTCATCGCGCTTCGGTTGTACGGCCCGATGTCCGAAGCGAAATGGGCGGAGCAAGACGGCGAACACTGCTGCACCGCTCCGAACGACCTGCGCCGAGCGTTTCTGGCTGCGCTTGCCGTCGAGCACAAGGGTTTCGACGGTGTCTTCATTGCCACCGACCTCAAGCAGCAGTGGATGAAACTCACCAAGGCTGAGCGCCTGCTCGGCTGGCGACCGGAGGGACGCTGACGGCGCATGTCCCATGCCTATGGGTTGCCACTCGACGGGTCTGCTCGCTCGGTTTTATCCAAGGCAGTATTTCGTTTCACGGACGTCCAAGTCCGAAGTCCACATCGAAAACTTGCGCCGGGTTAACCTGTTCATCATCTGGTGACGACATAGGTATAGATGCACCGTCGGGCCTCTCGTTAGCTGGGGGGGCTTGTTCCTTTCACAGCGGGTAGACGGCGTGACGGCTGATGAAATGACGGGGGCTCAGCATGTGAGTCCTCGTCCCAAGCATCAAATGCGCATGAGGCGCGTTGGGGCGCCTCGGCATCGGGAAGCCTGAGAAGTGGAGTGCGGGAATGAGATTGCTGGTCTCGGTGGGCGTTCAGGACAAGTTGAGGGGGATCAACGATGGACAGAAGACATCTCTAGCTGCGGTGGGGATTGTTGACTGGGACGAGAAGCGCTTGGTCCAGTCCGACACCTACAGGCCGCCGGATTCGATCCTCCATCCCGACGAGAATGTACGGACGGCCTTTGGCAGCTTGAGGGGAGATTGGTACTACGCTTGCGCGCCAACAGAGGTGGTCCGCTATCGCGTGCCGGATCTCACGCGCGAGAGCGTTTTCTCTCATCCGACTTTCAACGACCTGCATCACGTTCTTGCCCTGGAGGACAGGATTCTCGTCTGCAATACTGGGCTTGAGATGCTTCAGACGTTCGACTATGCAGGCAACCTTCTTGACGCATACAACGCCTCCTCGACTCCGACTTGGGAGCGCTTCTCTCTTCATGATGACTACCGGCTCCAACCCACGACGAAGCCTCACGAGTGTCACATTAACTACGTCTTCGTCTACGAGGACAAGACGTGGGTCACCCGGTTCTTGCAGAAAGATGCCGTCTGCGTTTCTGATCCGAGCGATAGGATGCCCGTCGACGTGGGGAATCCTCACGATGGGGTCGTGATCGGTGATGAGATCTGGTTCACCACGACGAACGGTCACATTGTGGTCGTGGACGGCCCGAATCGGCGGATCGCCAGGGACATCGACCTGAACGCGATCAAGCACACCAAGGGATTGGTGCAGCTCGGATGGTGTCGAGGGCTTGAGGTGCAGAACGGCTTCGCCTATGTGGGATTCTCGCGATTCCGCCAGACGAAGTTCCGTGAGTTCGCCAGCTGGGTCAAGCATTCCGGGGGGCCGCGGTATCCGGCTCGAATCGAGAAGATCGATTTGAGGAAGGAGGAGCTCGTAGATGAATTCGAACTGGAGCCTTTTGGCGCGGTAGTCTTCGGCGTGAATGCCATACCGCGTCAGCCCGCCAAGCGCCGCGAACCGGACGTGGCTGAGCAAGAAGCTCGTTAGCCTGTCGGCATGCTGTAACCGTCACGTTTGGGAATGGTACGGCGAGAGAGCGGAATAGCGGCCGAGCGCATCTAGCGCGAGACCGCAACGCGTGCCTGTGAACCCCCAGAACGCCGGCCGAACGGCAGTTCACCAACGAGGGCCGAGGCGCGTCGTAACAGGCCCGCCTTGCGTCCTACACGGCAGTTCAATCATCCGCCATTCTTGTTGAAGGGGTAAGACGACTTGCAGAAGCTGATCTGCGCGAGACACCTTGTCTACTGCCAGCGCCCCCCAAAGCACCAAAGCGTGCGAGGCGGTGCCTCGGCCAGAGACGCCGCCTCGCGGGCATATTTGGATGGGAGTTTGCTACTTCCTTCCGACCTCCTGACAGGCGTCCGACTACCGTCGACGACGCAACCAGGCACCGGCGCCGGCCAGACCCAAAGCGGTGAAACCGCCCAGGGCCGGATCGGGCACCACGTGAGCCGTCCCGACGACGTCCACGATCAGGTCCAGCGTCAGGGTCTGCGTGATCGCTGAGACCCCGATCTCGTAGCCGAACGTCCCGTGGATGTTCACCGTCACGATGTCAGTGAACGTCCCTGACGTAGTGACAGAAACGGTGAAGGGCAGCGGCGTGCCCGCCCAGGTCCTCGTGTCCAGCGTTATGTTCAGGACACCCGTCACGACGGCCATGACCTCGACATAGGCATCGGTTTCGATCACGCTTACGCCGCCCGGCCCAATGTGGCCCGGCGCGACCGGCGCGAAGTTCTTGAACTGCGCACCGCCGGCGGGGATGAAGGCCGTGGCCATCCCCATCAGCGAGACCTCCACGGTCTCGGCGTTGGTCATCCCGCTGTGCGTCAGCATGAACGTGTCGCTCTCGCCGATGTGCCCGTCGCTGGCATAGATCGTCATGCCAAACGTGCCGTCCATGGGGGCGGTCACCGGGTCCGGTGTGGCGATTCCGTCGGGGCTCGTGTCGACCACCAACGAGCCGGAAACGACCTCAAACTCCAGGTTCATCGCGGCCCCCATCACAGGCGTGGCCGCCAAGCACAAAACTCCCATGACACCAAGAGACCTCATACCCGACCTCCTTCCTTTCCGAGCTTCACGCCCCTTGCCGCCGCCGCAGGGCCTTCGTCGGCCCTTCCCGTGACGCCGGCGTCCTGAGGGGAACGCGCCAAGATTGCGCACAGGCGAGACATCCTGAGGCCTACATCGCGCTGGGCATGCCCCGGCGAGGCAAGTGCCAAGACCCTCGATGTGTTTGTCGGGAAACCTCCCTCTCCTCAGGCGGGCACGGCAAAACGCACAAGATACAAGAGACCACGCGCCGTAACCCTCTCACCTCCTAACACGATAGTAGTCTACCTCGCTCAGGCTCAGAACGTCAAGAGGATTTCTGAAGGATTATTCATGAAGTGTACGGTTTACCCAAAACGCCGCCGGCTTTGCAGATAGGACGAGCCGGTCAGGGCATCTTCCAGGCCGATGCCCCATCCGAGGACCGGAGAACCGGGCTGGAGGCGAGCCAGGGCCTGCTCGTACAGATCGCCCTCGCCCGAGACGAGCATGGCGCCCATCGCGACTGCGGCGTCTCGGACGATGGTGCTCTTGGGATCCTGGAGGGCCAGCCGCGCCGGTGAGAAGCGGTGGCCAAACTGCTCCCAGACCCAGCCTTCATCCTTGCCCCGGACGTCCATCAGCAACGGCAGGCCGTGCGCGTCGGCCTCTTGACGAAGCGTCTCGGCGACGGCGACGCCTTGCAGCTGCGCGCACAAGGCCGTCGCCACGTTCAGCGATACGTCGGTAGGGCGGCCGGTGTAGAGCCGCCGGCGGCTGGGGTCTTCTCGATAGAGCACGTAGCCCTTCACGATCCCCTGCTTGTGGGAGTGAGTGACCAGCTTCCACAGGGGGACGGGTCGTTCCTCACACGGCACGCGGAGATAGCGCAGGCATCGGTGGAACCATGTTTCGTAAGAGGGATTGTCTGGCGTGCCCAGCCAGACCAGTTCGCCCGTTCCGCGCTCTCGTGTCTGATGCGCGACCAGACCCGCGAGTGTTTGCAGCAGGACGCCCCGGGCGAACGAAGGTTGGAGGTGGGACTCGGCGATCACGACCCGCGTGGGGGCAGGAAAGGCGGGCCAGTAGCGGTCGGGGAACTCCTCGCCCCGAGCTACCGTCATCGTCGCCAAGACGACGGCAGCCTGCATTCCAAGCCACCTCGAGATGGCGCCTGTGTCCCTCGGCATGTAAACCGTTCCCTACGGTCGTTGCAGCTCATACCAGAACGACCGCCACATCTTGCCCACTGAGCCATCCCCGCGCTGAGAGAAGCGCCCGCGGCGGACGGAAACGACGTTGTTGCCCTCATCGAACTCGACAACGGCCGACCACAGCGAATGCGGATTGTCGGGCGGCCAGCCGTAGCGCAGGTCGTCATAGACGACCGCGGGACCCAACTTCCCCTGCAGGACGTAGGGGCGGGCCCAGCCCATGGTGAACGCGCGGAAGACCTGGATCAGCGGCTGTTCGTCCGCCTTGCGGATGAGCGGGTTGGTCTCGATCGGGAGGTGAGTGAACCTCGGCGGACGGCTGAAGCGTGTGTTCGTCCTGCCGACATAGTGGCCGGATTCTGTTCGGTAGATCAGACGCCAGACGAATAGGCTGCCGACGTTGGGGATGGCCCGAGCAGCCAGGACCTGATGGCCCTGCTGCCGGGCGTGTTGGTGGATACGAGTCATGGCCCAGTGATGGTTCAGCGCGCCGTAGAACAGATAGCCCGTCGACAGGACCATTCCCGCCGCGGCGACGCGCCATGTCTTCTCGGACGCGCCCGCCCTGCGACGCAGAACGCATCCGACCAGCGTCGCGATCAGCACGAGCGTGTAGAAGGGGTCGATGATGCCGATCCAGTCCAGGCCGAACCTCGCGTTGGAGATCGGCGCGAGGAGCTGTGTGCCGTAGGTGGTGCATAGGTCCAGCAGCGGATGCGTGGCCAGGGCCAGGTAGGCGCACAGGCACCACAGGCCGAAGTGCCGCCGATCGCGGCGTCGCCAGAACAGCCACGCCAGCGGCACGGCCAGGAGCGGCGCGAAGAGGATGGAGTGCGTGAAGTGCCGATGATACTGCCACGTCCACCACGGGTCGATCCAACTCAGGGCGATGTCCAGGTCCGGCAGGACGCCCGCCGCCGCACCCATCAGCGTTGCCCCGCGCCCGAGTTTGTGGCGGAAGCCGCATTCAGCTACGGCGGCGCCGAGCAATCCTTGCGTGATCGAGTCCATGGTTGATTCCGTCTCACCCGTGCGGTGACATCTTTGGATTGTAGGGCGGACGTCGACCCCCGGCAAAGCGCGACGGCGCGGTTCTGCGGCGGGTCGTGTACACTGTGCAGACTCTGGCGGGGGCATGACGAAGGTCGAGCAAATGGCGTGCGTGCTTCGAAATGGGACCGGGATGATGTGGGGATGGGTCGGCCTGGTCGTGGTCGGTCTGGGATCGGCGCGGGGCGCAGATTCCGACGACCTGGCGCAGCGGCTGCAGATCCTCAAGCCGGTTTACCCGCGGGCCTACTTCTTCCGGGCCGCCGAGGGGATGGCCGCCAACCCGCGGATCAGCTACGAACAATGGGCCCAGACGTTCGGGCGACTGATGGGCATCGAGGGAAAGGCGCTGGACGAGGAGATCCCCGGACGGTCCAAGCGGAACATCGCGTTCTTCACGCGGTTCAAGCGCCAACACCCGGAGCAGCTGGTCTTGCTGCACTACAACGGCAACGCGCGCGATCCACGCGACGCGCCGGATCGGTACTTCGCCGGGCATTGGATCTACTACAACGGCGCAGCGATCCTGTCGGACGTCCCCGCGGAACCGGGCGAGACGGAGTTTCGCGTCAATGACCCGCGGCTGTTCCGCGTCAACATTGGGCGCTACCGCACCGCCAAAGAAGACATCGGGTTGTGCCTCCTCGATGACCACGGCAGACCCAACTGGGCCGAGAGCGAACAGGTCCAGCTGATCAGCATCGACGCCAAGCGGCGGACGCTCCGCGTTCGGCGTGGCTGTTACGGCACGAAGCCGCGGGCGTTCCCGGCGAAGCGGGCCTATGCGGCCGCCCACGTTACGGAAGGCCCGTGGGGGAAGCGATCAAACCTGATGTGGTTCTACAACTACTCGACCCGGTGCCCGCCGGACCCGCAGGGGCGGACCTGCGTGGACGTGCTGACCGATGAGTTGGCCGTGCGGTTCGGGCCCGGCGGGGAGCTGGCGGCCTTCGACGGCGTGGAGTTCGACGTCTTATGCCACGAAAGGTTCGCCAAGCGGATGCGAGGCGGCGGCCGCGGCGCGGATTGTGACGCGGATGGCAAGGTCGACAACGGTCGGTTTGGCGGCGTGAACACCTATGGGGTCGGCGTGATTGCCTTCTGTCGTCGGCTTCGGGACCGGATCGGCGAAGGCAAGCTCATCCTGGCGGACGGCATGGGCGTAAACAACCAACGGGCGTTTGGTATCCTGAACGGAATCGAGAGTGAGGGCTGGCCGACGCTGAGCGACTGGGAGATCAGCGACTGGTCGGGCGGTCTGAACCGACACGCGTTCTGGCAACAGAACGCCCGCCCGCCGGTCTTCAACTACGTCAACCACAAGTTCACCACAGCGGGCCCGACGCCGGGCAGCCGCCGCAAGCCCGACGTGCCCTACAAGATCCATCGGTTGGTGCTCGCGGCGGCCCAGTTCACCGACGCCGCGGTCTGCTACAGTTGGGCCCCGCCGGGGGAACCAGGCGAGCGGCTAGGTGTTTGGGACGAGCTTCGGATGGGCGTCGCGTGGAAGCTGGGGTGGCTGGGCAGGCCGCTGGCACCTGCGGTTCGGCTGGCCAGGACGGCGCCGGATTTCCTGCAAGGGGCCGGCAAGCAGATGGACCCGGCGCTGGTGAAGCGATTCACGGGCACCGGCGTGCGTTTCTCGGCGACACAGGGAGGCCTGTGCGTCTCGTCCACCGATCCGAAGGCCGGTCAGCTGGCGTTCCGGCTTCGGCACGTGCCGTGCGATGGGCCGGACCTGTTTGTCTCTGTGACGATCCGCGGTGAGCCGATGGCCCATTACCCACCCACGATGGCCCGGCTGACGCGCGTCGGCATTCCCGAGCCCGAAGGGGTGTTGGTTACGCCCTCGCTGCCCTATGTGGGCATGCGGGTTCGCGGACGTCCGGAGACCGATGCCGACGTGAAGACCGGCGCGGTGGTCCGCTTCTTCCGTCGTCGGTCCCTCGCCGACGAGACGCACGACGGCTATCTGGTGCATCCCCCGTACCGAGGCGGGGTGGGCTACACGTTCTGGCAGCGCGACGTTTGCGTGCCAAAGGACGGTCGGCTCGAGTTCTTCCTGGGAATGGGCGAGAAGGCGCCGACGCGGAGCGACGGCGTGGTGTTCAAGGTGCTGGCCTGCGAGCCGCAGGACGGTAGGCCTGACGACTTTCGCCAGATCTTCGAGGCCAGCCAGGTCGCCTCGCGCTGGACGCCTCACGCGATGTCGCTGGCGAAGTGGGGAGGCAAGACGGTTCGGTTGCGGTTCGTTTGTGACTGCGGATCGAAGGACAATGCCACGACCGATCACGGCTATTGGGGCGACGTCCGCGTCGTCGGTCCGGCGGGCATGCAGGATTGGACGGCTCCGGTCAGTTACACGACTTGGACGGGCCAACGGGCGTTCACGTCGGGGTTCTACTTCTCGGCGGTCCGGTCGCGTCGGGTGGACCTGACGTTCACGATCGAGGGCGCCGAACCGGTGTGGTTGTCGGCGTTGACCGTGCACGCGCATCCAGACGCCATGTACCGGGTGTTCGAGAAGGGCCTGGTCTTGGCGAACCCCGCCCCACGTGCGTACACGTTCGATTTGGGCAGGTTGTGCCCGGGCCAGACGTTCCGGCGGCTGAAGGGTTCTCCCAGGCAGGACCGCAAGGCCAACGACGGATCTGAAGTGCCGGGCAAGCTCGCGCTGCAGGAACGTGAAGGCCTGTTCCTGGTGCGGATGGATCCGCGACCGTAGACGGGGTTTCTACGGCGGTCAGATGCGGAGACGTGACGAGCAACTGCGTCCGCGCTGCCCCGGAATGCAGCGTTGCCGCCCACCTCGCTCGGCAGTAGATTGGCGGCCCTTGAAGCGCTCGTCTGGTATCCTCGTTGAGCGGGGACCGTGTGATCGTGGACCGCCCCAACATCTTCATCTCGGCAGCAGAGCACAGCGCCGATTTGCACGCGGCCTCGCTGATGGCGTCGATCCGTCGTCGGTGTCCCGGGGCGCGGTTCGTCGGCCTGACGGGTCCGCGGATGCGGCAGCTGGGGTGCGAGACGATCCAGGACATGACGGCCGGCTCGGCGATGCTGGCCGGGGCGTTTCTGAAGGTGGGTCAGGGCCTGGCCATGCTCAGCCGGGTGGACCGCGCTTTGGCCTCGCGGCCCCTGGATCTGGCCATCGTCGTGGATGCGCCGACGTATCACCTGCCGATCGCCCGGAGGTGCAAGGCCCGCGGCCTGCCCGTTTTGTACTACATCGCCCCACAGACGTGGGCGTGGGCGGAGTTCCGGGTCCGCAAGATCCGTCGTCGCACCGACCGCCTGGCCGTCATCTTCCCGTTCGAGCAAGACTACTTTCGAAGCCACGGCATCGACGCCGTCTATGTGGGCCATCCGCTGTGGGACGCCCTGGCCCGGTATGAGGTGGATCGGGCGTTCGTGGCCGATCTTCGCCGCGGTCACGACCTGACCGTGGCGATCCTCCCGGGCAGCCGCGAGCACGTCATCAAGGAAGTGCTGCCCGGCCAGTTGCAGGTGGCGTCCGTCCTGCGGCAGCGCTTCTGTCGGCTGGGGCTGATGATATCCGCCGCGGACGAACAGGCCCGATCCGTCATCGCGGAGATCCTGCGCCGGACGGGCATGGACATCCCCATCCACGTTGCCCGGCACATTGACCTGATCAACGCAGCCGACTTGGTCCTTGTCGCCAGCGGGACGGCGACGGTGGAGACCGCCTACTTCCACCGACCCATGGTGGTGATGTACAACACTTCGCGAATCGGCTACCACCTGCTGGGCCGATGGCTGATTCACACGAAGCACTTCTGCATGGTCAACATCCTGGCCGGCAGGGAGGTGGTCCCCGAGTTCATGCCCTACTACCGCAGCACCGAGCCCATCGCCGCCCGCGCGGTCGAGCTGCTATCCTCTCCCGAACGACGCCAGACCATGTCCCAGGAACTTGCCGACGTCATCGACCCGCACGTCAAGACCGGCGCGTCCGACAACGCTGCCGCCGAGGCCCTCGACCTGCTCGACCGTCACCGTCGTGCCCGTCCCACGCCCGCCGGGTCCAGACACGCGCTGTGGTAGCGGTTGCCTTTCGGAACGGGAGCCCTCGAGGCGGTCAGTACTGACGTCGCTGCCGGGCGGTTGGGATGTGGAGCTGCGAACGGTACTTGGCGATGGTTCTTCGGGAGATATCGACGCCTTCGGCCTGGACCATCTTGGCGATGGCGTCGTCGCTGAGGGGGTTGGACTTGTTCTCGTTGTCGATCAGTTCCTTGACGCGTGCCTTGACGCTGTCCCAGCTGGTCGACTCGCCGTTGGCGGTCTCGGTCCCGCCAGTGAAGAACATGCGGATGGGGAAGATGCCGCGGGGGGTCTGCATGTACTTCTCGGCCACGGTGCGGCTGATGGTGGACGGGTCGCAGTCGAGTTCCCTGGCCAGGTCGTTCATCCGCAGGATCTTCAGGCCTCCCGGGCCGTTCTCCAGGAAGTCCCTCTGTCGGTCGACGACGATCTTGGCGACCTCCAGCAGGCGGTCCTGACGGTACTGGACGGCGTCGATGATGGCCGAAGCCGCCTCGATGTTTCTTCGCAGGAAGTCGCGGACGGCCCGATCCTCCTTGCTGGCCTTGAGCAGTCGACGGACGTACGGGGATATCCTCAGCCGCGGCGTATTCCCCCAGGCCAGCCGTACGTCGTACCCGTTGTCGCTGGTCTCGTCGTACTCGACGATGACGTCTGGCATGATGCGGGGCACCTCGTGCTCGGTGATCAGCATGCCAGGACGCGGGTGGAGCTTGCCGAGGTTGGCGACCGCTTCTTTGACGTCTTCGATCTCGCATCCCAGGGCCTTGGCCACTGCAGGGAAACGGTTCTTCTCAATATCCTCCAGGTGGTGGCGAACGATGCGTTCCTCCAGATCGTGGCGGCCTGGCAAGGCTTCGAGCTGCAGGAGTAGGCACTCCCTCAAGTCGTGGGCGCCGATCCCTGTCGGCTCGAGATCCTGAACCGCTACCAGCGCCTCCTCCACCACGTCCATGGACAGCGGCGGGGAAACGGAGGTGGTGATGTCCTCCAGCGGCGTCCTGAGGTAGCCGTCTTCGTCGATCTGGTAGATGATCACCTCGCCGGCGCGCCTGACCTCGGGCGGTTCCTCCACGAGGGCCCACTGTTGGACGAGGTACTCTTGCAGAGATATCGGCCGGCTGGCCGTGTTGGCCATCGCGTCCATCTTCGCATCGCGCTCACCGGCAAAACGCGAGGAGGCCAGGTAGGATCGATCCCCCGAATCGAAGTCGTACTCGTTGCTCAGGTCTTCGAGACGGCTGAAGCCGTCGTCCGGGTCACCGTCGTTTCTGGTATCGGCTTCTGTTGTCGTCTCTTCCGACGAGGTTTCCGCAGCGGGTTGCTCGACCTCCAGGGCAGGGTTGCTCTCCATCTCCTGTTGCAGCCGCTGTTCGAAGGCCAGCAGCGGCAACTGCAGGATGTCCATCGACTGGATCAGCTGAGGCGTGAGCCGCTGCTCCTGCCGGAGGACCTGGGAGACAATCTGGGACAAGTACTGCGACATATCGTTGCTGAGCGTGTTCAGCCGAGCCCGTCATGCCGGTTCGATCCGCTCACGGATGTCCGGCCGATGCATTCACGAACGGGACGCAACAGCGCTTCACATGGGCCGCCGCTCCTCGATGGCGTCCGCCAACATGGCTTTGGTGGCGTATTCCATCTGTGCCCCGGTCGGCAAGCCTCTGGCCAGACGAGACGTCTCGACGTCGGTATCGGCCAGTAGGCTGCGGATGTACATGGCCGTTCCATCCCCCTCCATCGTCGGATTGGTGGCCAGCACCACCTCTTTGACCCCACCTTTTTGGATTCGCCGAACCAGGGCGTCAATGGTCAGATCGTCCGGCTCGACGCCGTCCAGCGGGGCCAGGTGTCCCATCAGCACGTGATAGACGCCGCGAATCACGCCGGTGGCCTCGAGCATCAGGACATCCTTGGGCTGCTCAACGACCACGATCTGACTCTGATCGCGACGCGGGTCCGTGCAAATGCGACATGGGTCAGTCTCCGTTAGATTATAGCATACGGAACAGGGGCGGATTTTCATTTTGACGTCCTGGATGGCCTGGGCCAGTGCCATCGCCTCCTCCTCGGGCACCTTGAGCAGATGAAACGTGATCCGCTCTGCGCTGCGAGGTCCGATACCGGGCAACTTCTGGAACTCAGCCTGCAGTTGCGCGAGTGATTCGGTGACGTGTGCACCCATGTTCCGGCCTCCTGGCCCGCGATCGGTTTGGCGCCAAATGACAACGACCGGCCCGTCGGCCGGCCGCCGTTCGTCCGCTCACAGCCAGCCAGCGGCGGCCGCGGCTACTTCCCGCCGCCCAACATGGCGTCCAAGCCGGGCAGGTTCAGGCCGCCCGTGACCTCGCCGAGCGCCTGCTTCGCTGCGTCCTGCGCCTGCTTGCTCGCGGCGCAGATCGCCGCCTTGACCAACTCCTCGAGCATCTCGACGTCATCGGGCTGGACGGCCTCCGGACTGATCTTGATGTCCAGCAGGTCTCCGCGTCCGTTCACCTTGGCCGTCACCATCCCGCCGCCGCTGCTCGCCTCGTGCGTCTGCTGCTCGAGCTCGGCCTGTACCTCGGCCATACGCTCCTTCATCTGCATCGCCTGCTTCATCAGGCCGCCGAGATTGCCCAGACCCTTGAACATGATCGTCTCGCCTCCGATGCCTGCCTGGTTAGTCCCCTGAATCGGGTTCGCTTGCGGGCTCTCCCGGGACCTGGGGCGGCGCTTTTTCAACGTTGGCCAACTCGCCGTCGAACAGCTCCAGCGTCTTCTTGACCACCGGTTCGGCGAGGGCCTCGCGGCGCTCGTCGCCGCTCACGGACGCCACACGATTCCTCACGATCGGTTGTGGCGCCGGTTGGGCGGGCGCACGCTCCTGTCCGAACTCCCCAGCCGATCTTGGTCGCGCTGCGCGGGCTCCGGCCGAGGGCGCTGGTCTTGCTTCATCTACGGCGCCCTGCCTTCCGCGTCGTCGAACGCCCGCGCTTCGCCCGCCCGGGGCCCGCGCGACCTGCCCCGTTTTTTTTTCCGCCGCACCCCCATCGAGGGGCCTGGGTGCGACGTTGCCACTCTCCAGTCTGGCCAGTAGCGTCTCGATCGCGGTGAACCGTTCCATGGACGCCAACCGCACGATCGCCGCTTCGGTCAGGGCGCGTCCCGACCCGCTGAAACGGACACTCCGCCTCAGTTCCTCAGCCACGGCGATCATGTACGTGAACGCGGCCGCGTCAAACCGGGCTGCCTGCCCCGCCAACCGTTCGCGGACGGGATCGGAGACGTCCAACAACTCGGTCTGGGGCCCGCAGACGGCGATGACCATCAACTGCCGGAAATAGTCGATCAGCGCACTGCAGATCCGTTCGAGGCTGTGTCCCTCGTTCAGGCACCGGGCCAGCCCATCCAGCGCCCCCGCGGCGTCGTTGGCAGCGAGGCGATCGACCAACTCGGCCAGCAGCTCATCGTGTGGCGCGGGCAGGATCTGGTCGATCAGATCGACCGACAACTTGTCGCTGCCCAGACTGAGTAGCTGGTCTAGCAGCGACAGCGCGTCCCGCATCGATCCGTTGGCCAGTCGTGCGACGCGTCGGATGACGGCATCATCGACCTCGATCTTCTCGGCCTCGAGGATCATTTCCAACTGGCCGGCGATCTTGTCGATGCTGATGCTGCGGAAATCGAACCGCTGGCATCGACTTTGGATGGTGGCCAGGACGCGCTGTGGCTCGGTGGTCGCGAAGATGAACTTCACGTGGTCGGGCGGTTCCTCGAGCGTCTTGAGCAGGGCGTTGAAGGCGCCCTGACTCAGCATGTGGACCTCGTCGATGATGTAGACTTTGAACCGCGCCCGGGCGGGTCGATAGACCGTGTTGCTTCGCAGCTCCCGAATGTTGTCCACGCCCGTGTTGCTGGCGGCGTCGATCTCGACGACGTCGATGTCGTTGCCCTCCGCCACGGCCAGGCACAGCTCGCACTCTCCGCAGGGGGTGGGGGTGGGGGCGTCGGCCTTCAGGCAGTTCAACGCCTTGGCCAGAATCCGCGCCATCGACGTCTTGCCCACGCCGCGCGTGCCACAGAACAGGTAGCCGTGGTGGACCCGGCCGGTGCTTACGGCGTTCTTCAGCGTGGTGGCGATGGGCTCCTGACCGACGATCTCGTCGAACGTCCGGCTTCGGTACTTTCGCGCCAGAACCGTGTAGCTCATCGCTCTGCCAGCCTACGACTGAACCGCCTACCGCGCTTGCGCTGACGATCCAACACGGCGCGCCCCCTTCTGATCGCCTGCGCCTGGAACTCAATCAAACAGGCCGTGCAACACCCGTCGATCCCGGACACCCCAACATTCGACGCACATCAGCTCAGGCCGGGTTGCCCCACGGCACATGAAGCGCTGCGGGTGGGCTGCTCCGGTCAAGGCCTGACCCGTTATCCACATGCCTCATTGCATGGGACCCAACCCTCAACACCTCCGTGCATCGAAGCGGCTGAAACGCCCTGAACCTCATGGATGCGTTCGGCCCCGCATAACCGGTTTTCGGGTCACCCGCCGAAACGGGATCAGGGCACCGGTAGCGCCCCACCTAGCACGGCCTTTTTTCGTCACCCCAGCGATCTTGGCTCACCCGACCGGCAGCGAAGGTCCATTCAAAGAATCGGACACGTCGTCCAAAGCGGGTTCTACCGGCCGGGGATAAGCGTCTCCTGTACTGCCTTCTGTCGGACCGTCTCGACGTCCGTTCGCTCGATGATGATGTCACGCAGCGGGCGGTCCTGATCATCGACCTTCGCCTGGCCAATCCGCCGGAGCGTCTCCAGCGACTCTTCGCCGACCACTTTGGCGAAGGCCGTGTATTTCCAGTCCCACGGCTTGATCCGGCGCATGCAGATGAAGAACTGACAGCTCGCCGAATCCGGATCCTTGCCGGCCAGTGACATGCCGACCGTTCCTTCCTCGAACGGGGTGTCGTTGAACTCGGCCTTGATCGTCTTGCCGTCCTTGCGCATTCCCGAACCGTCGTTGTTCGGGTCGCCCCCCAGCGACGCCACGCCCGTGAAGACCCGGAAGAACGTCGTCCGCGTGTAGAATCCCTGCGACACGAGCTCGAGGAAATTGGCCACGTGGTTCGGTGCCTTGTCGTACAGGAGCCGGAGTCTCAGCTTGCCCATGTTCGTGGTGATGACTACGTCTTTGAGGGGTCGGACCTCGATCCTCAGCGTATTTGACTTGATCTGGCCGCCGTACGGACGCCACTGCAGCAGATACAGCCCCGACCGCCGCAGCGCCAAGTAATGGTGACTCATCTCGACACGGACGCCCACGACCGCTTTGGGGCCAAGCGTTACCGGCGGTACCGCGCTGGGCGGTCGAAACATCACCTCGTCGCCCGACTCGACTCCCCGCCCGTCGATGATGGACAGGGCACGGAACTTCTGGCCGCTAAACACGTGCTCGAGCGGCAGACCCATGTGGAGGTTTTCGGTCGGGGCCGGATCGACGTCGGGCATCTCGAGCGTCACCGGCTGATCCGAGGTATTGTAGAGCACGAAATCGATCCAGATCGGCTTGCCCGTATGCATGTGGGCTCGCTCGGCCGCGATGACCGCCCGGACGCTCTCGAGGGCCTCATGCCCGTGGATCGGCTGGTTGGCAGGGGGGGGCGCGTCCTGAGCCTGAGCAGCACCCACCAACGCAGAGATCATCACGCATGTGAAGTATCTCAAGGCCTATGATCCTCCAGCAGCTTGCCTCGGCCTGGCTCGAAGCCCAGCGGTTCGCTGCCAGTCTGCCCGTCAGGACGAAACGCCCCGTGCCCCGGACCCCATAGGCCCGACGGTTGGGGCAGGGGGGTACTATATCACAGCCCCCGCACCCCGACAACCGACGCAAGATTCGCCCGAGGGAGCCGCCGCCCCGGGAAGGACCGGCCCGGTCAGCTCGGGTCTTCGGCGGGGATCATACAGACGTCCTGCACCCGGTTGCTGCACATCCAACCGACGTCGGCGGTCCCGGTCGGTGCGTCCGGATGGCCGATCCGCCAGACATACAGGCAGCTGCGACGGTCGTTCACCGCGACGATTCGATCGCCTAGCCACCACGCCTGCCGCAGCCGGTCCCCATCGGCGACGTACCGTTCCACCACCGTGTCACCGAGCATCAGCTCCTTGACCGCATCCGAGTCGTCCGTCAGGCCCAACCGATCGATGCCCATCACCGAGGCCGCATGGACGGATCGGCAGGGCGCCGCGCCCCCGGAGTAGACCACTTCGCAGCCATTCGGCCGATCGATGGGCCAGCGGAGGACTTGTCCGTTCTCGTTGCCAGCGAAGACCGCGTCGCCGCCGACAACCAGCGACGTGATTCGCACGATGTTGCCTGCGTACGTGGTCGGGATGGCGCGTTCCAGGTCGTCGCCAGCCAGACACACGACGACGTCGTCGACCGACAACCAGACGCGGCCCTGTGCGTCGGTCTGGACGTGTCGGACGGCATCGGCGGCTCGGGTCATGTCGGTCAGGAGCAACGTGCCCTCGCCGGAAGGGTCCAGCGGCCACATGCACAGCCCGAGCTCGGAATGCGTGGCCAGCAGACGCCATCCCCTCAGCCCCACGCTGTTAATTCCGCCGCGGATCGTTCGGCCCGCCTGCTGCTCCCACGCCCACTGGGACCGCACCTCTCCGCTGGCGGGGTCTAGAAGCCCTACTGCCGACGCGCCGCCCACCGCCAGGACCCGCTCGCCGTCGGCTTCCGTCAGCAGGCGCACCGATCGGAGCGCACCACCTGGCAGATCCACACGTTGTCTGTGCGAGGGACGCTCGGGTGCATCGGGGTCCAGCCAGACCACCTCGTCACCGGCCACCACCACCAGCGACGCGCACCGCTCCGAGGTCGGGCTGCAGCGCGTCAAGCTGCGGTATAGCGGGCCTCGTTGGTCCTGGCCGAATTGCCGGATCAGCTCGCCCACGGACACGCCGGGAGATCCCTCGGTCATCTTCTGGAGTCGAGCCAGTGTCTGCTCGACCTCTTCGAGGTGCTCGCGTCGAGCCGCCGCCGCCGCCTCGCGGAGTTGTCTCTGGAGGGTGAGTCGATCTCGCTGGACGGCGGTCCGTTCGGCCTCGACCTGGATGGACTCAAGGGCAGACGACGTGAAGCGCCCGCGCACCTCACCGGTTAGCCGCAGACCCGCCGAGAAGCATGCTGCCTCCGTGGCCTGATGGATCGCTGCCTCGAAGGCCTCGGCATCCTCGCCCTCGACCAGCTTGGCTGCGGTGTGCGTGCGGGCCCAATCCGTCAATCCACGATGGACGCTATCGGCCAGGTAGTCGTGCAGGGACGACAGCGTGCCGCGAGGCCCCGTCCCCAGCACCGTCGATCGGAACGCCGTCAGGTCGGCAGCTTGGTCCGACATGGCCACGGCCATCTGAAGCGACGCATCGCACAAGTAGTCGTCCGACGAGGTGAGTGAACGGGCCTCGAACGTGAACGAGAGGGGCGTGGCGCGGACGAACAGGACTTCCTCCGTATCGCCCGCGGCGATCTGGCCTCCGGCAGGCACGATCGTCAACCCGCCTTCCGGGCCGACCACCAGCCCCGTCCAGCCAGGGGCTACCTGAAACGCACGACTCAGCAGGCCGAACAGCGCGTCTTTCGGGACGACTGCCGCGATCAGGCTTGGATCATCTGTCAGGTGCGACGCATCAAACGCGTTTACGCTCATGGTTCCACCCCCTTGAACGTCGTCGGCTCTGGCTCGGGTCTCTGCGACTCGGACAGGTTACTTGCCCGTCGCGTCGAACTTCTCGAACCGCGCCAGGTCGCCTGGCTTGACCGACGGCTGCGTGGCCTCGAGGACGGCCAGCACGTCCGCCATCGTGATCGGTCGCGGATCGCTGCCCGCCACGGATTCCAGAAACGGTCGCGTGGCGGCCTGCGACGCGATGTTCTTGATGTCCGCTCCGCTGTAGCCCTCCAGCAGGTCGCAGAGCCGGCCCAGGTCGACGTCGTCGGCCAGCGGGCGACTGGCCAGGTACATCTCCAACATCCTGTGGCGCGCCGGCGCGTCCGGCAGGGGGATGTATACCTTCGTGTCCAGCCGACCGGGTCGGAGCATCGCTTCGTCCAGCATCCACGGCTTGTTCGTTGCCCCAATGAACAGGAGCGCCCGGGCCGCAGACCGATCGAACCCCTCCAGCTCTTGCAGGATCTGCGGAACGACCCGCTGCATCACCGTCGAGCTGCCGCTCTGCCGCCGCGGGACCAGCGCTTCCACCTCGTCGATGAAGATCACGCTCTTGTCCTGCGCCTTGGCCGCCTCAAACAACTTCTGAACGTTCTGCTCGGCCTCACCCACCCACTTGCTCATGATCTGGGCCGGGCTGATCACGAAGAACGTCGCGTCCAGCTCGTGCGCCGTCGCCTTCGCCATCATCGTCTTGCCCGTCCCCGGCGGGCCGTACAGCAGCACGCCCCCGCCCACGTTCACCCCGTACTTCTCGGCCAGTTCGGGGTGGGAGAACGGGTAGATCATCTTGAGTCGGATCTCTTGCTTGACGTCCTCCATGCCGGCCACGTCGTCGTAGCTGATGTCGGGCTTCTCGCTCACGATCCAGTCCGACGCGTCCGGACCTTCATCCCCCTCCCGTTCGCGCGTGGCCGGACGACCTCCCCGCTTCTGGCCCTTGTGACGGTCGCAGTCCTTGGCCAGGTCGATCAGCTCGCGGGCATACTCCTCGTGCTGACCGCGCAGCTCCTCGGTCTTGGCCGACTCCGCCAGCTCGACCATCGCCTCCGCCGCCTCGACCAGGTACGTCTTGGCCACCGCGTACTCGCCCTTCTTGTACGCAGCCACCCCCTTGCTCTTGAGGCGTTCAAACGTGGCGAACGAAGTCACCATACAAGGCCACCGTTACACCCACGACCCAAGGGTTCCTTCGTAATCACCGACCCCGGAACCCGGACCCCGAGACCCGAAACCCCTATTTCTCCTGCTTCTCCTTCTGGCCCTTCAACGCATCCAGCTCGCTACGGAGGTCGGCCAGCCGGCCCATCTCCTTTTCGTGCTCAGCCGTTTCTTCCGCTTCGATCATCCGGTCGATCTCGTCGTCGCCGATGGCGGAGCTTTCGGACATCTCGACATCCTGGGCGGCCATGTCCTCGACCGAGTCGAGGAACATCGACATCCGTTCCTCCATGCTGGCCGACTGGGCCATCGCCTTCTCCCAGTCGACCTGCGTCTGGACCAGATCGGTCTCGCCGAACAGCCGGCCGATCTCCTTGGCCATCGTCCCCATCGCCGCGGCGAAGTCCGACGACGCCTCCGCCTGCTTCTTGATCAGCAGCGCGTTCTTGACGCTCAGGAGCTGACGCTCGAGCATCCGCTTGATCGTCGCCGTCTTCTTCAGCGAGTTGCGGATGAACTGATACTGCGCCGTGTCACCAATCTGTTTCGCCCGGCGTGCGTTGGCGACGAACTCGTCGGTGAACTTCCCCTGCTCGCGGATCGACCGCTCGATCCGACGGATGCCCTGCCGGATCTTCATGTCGCGCTCGATCCGTCGTTCTTCAGCTGATTTGAACAAGGCCATGATGGCACCCTCAACAATGCCCGCTATGGGTCGCCACAACCACACTCGCTACAACGTCTGGAGTTTCGACGTTTTGACGTTTCGACTTTTCGACGTTTTGCCCTTTCACTCCTCTGCAGCGCTCTTCTGCTCGCGGACGCGTCGGTCCGCCTCGTCGAAAGCTTCGGTCGCGTCCTCCAGGTCGCCCGCGTCCATCTTGTCCCAGATGTCCATCACCGCCTGGCCGGCCTCACTGATTCCAGCTGCCCCTTCGTCCACGTCCGCACCGATCTGGAGCAGCTGGTCCAGCCGCTCCTGATACATCTGGGACGTGATGGCGTCGTTCTCGATCAGCTTGGTCAGGACCATCAGGTCCCGCTCGCTGATCATGCCGATCCGATCGCCGGCGACCTTGGCCCGCTCGGCGTTCTCGCGAATCATCCGCATCCGCGAGACGGTCAGCATCTCCTTGGTGCGGATGTTGAGTTGTCTGGAGACCATGAGCTGCTCGGTGGTCCGCATCTCGAACTCCTGAGCGAGCGCCCGTCGGACCTCCGGGCCCTTCTCGCCGACCCCGCGCTCGAACAGCTTCTGCTTCTCCCGTCCGATCTTCTCGATCCGCTTGAGCATCAGGTTGCGCTCCTTCTCCAGCGTCAGTTCCTGCTGGCGGAGCTCTTGCCGCGTCATCTTGGACAGCGGCTTGCGTCGCTTGGTCAGCCAGTCGAGCAGGCCCATCGGCGGGTCCTCCCAGTCGGACGGGTCTCAGTCGGCCTCGCGCTGCCGTTCGTCGCGTCGGCGGGCGGGGGCGGCCTGGTCGGGGGGTTCGGCCTCGGGGATCTCCTCGAGCACGATCTCGTCGGCCTTGGCCTGCTTGGCGGCCTCGGCTTCGAACTCGGCGAGGATGGCGGTCTCTTCGTCCGTCATCGCCTGGTCGGAGACGGCGCTGCTGACGGTGCGGACGGCCTCGTAGGTCTCGTCCAGCTCCTCCAGCGCGCCTTCGGCCGCGGCGGCCGCCTCGGTGATCTCATCGGAAGCGGGCAGATCCGCCGGCTTGGCCGTTTGGGCCACCTCCAGGTTGTGGATGTGCCGACCGAGGACCTGGCTTTGCTTGGTCAGGATCGAGGCCTTTTCGTTCTGCAGACCGATCTCCTGACGGAGCTGGGCGAGCTGTGAGGCCAGACGGCGCTTAACCGTCGGCGACGTCGCCGCCCCGCCCTGCTTGAGCAGATCGCCTTCCTTGTTGACCAGCTCACCGAGGCCCTTCTCCAGACCTCGGCGCTCGTCGTCGATCTCGACCTGCTTGGCCCGCAGGTCGCGGACCTTCTCGGCCGGCGATGCCTCACGACCCAAGATCCGCCTCAGGAAGTCCATCGCAGACATGGACGATGCCTCCTTAACCGCACTGGACGTGTAGTACAGGATAGCGGCCCGTTCGCCCGTCGTCACGTGCAGCCGACCGTCTTCGGCCGCGATCTGGCGGAACGTCGCCTCGATCATGTCCTGGCCCACGCCTAACTCGTCGGCCAGATCGGCGGCGTTCAATCCTGCCGACATGAGCGACGCCCGGCGCGCATCCACCGCGGCGCGGACGCGCTGTCGCTTGGCCGACTCGCCTTCGGGGTCGAACAGCTCGCAGGCCCGCGCCAGCTCCGGGCCGAACACCCCCGTCACCGTCCAGCCGCCCGACCCGTGCGGCTCGACCAGGACCAACGTCACGCCCGGCGCGTCGAGACTCAGTTGCTTCGCTTCGTCTGTGAATCCGCTCGGGCTGCACACGCCGATGATGTGCGACCCCACCCGTTGGGCCGTCAGCTCATCGAGGTGCTCGGCCAGCTCCGCTTTGCCGATCGGGGGCAGCTCGCCGCCGCCGTCAGCGCCCGCCCGTTCGAGGGCGGCGGCCAGGGGCGTCAGCGCAGATGCGGTGATCGCACCCGCCTTCCGCCGCCCGAACCAGTACCACGGTCTGACGTAGCCGAACAGCATCGATCGCGGGTTGTTCGGCAGCCGGTCGAGCAGATCGGCATCATACCGTCGGCGCGCCGTCATCAGTTCGCGGAGCCGCTGTCGCTGATCCCGCTCGCTTCGGCGAAACGTCGAGCCCGGCAGCCAGCGCGTGGCCGCATCGAAACGCCCTTCCACCGATCTGAGGAACGCGGCTTCGGTCTGTCGGGCGTCTTGGGACGAAACGGTCATGGCCTCGGAACGGTCCCTCGCATGCCGACTCAGGTCAGGGGGGTGCCGCACCGGCTGCAGTACCGCGCCCCGGGGCGGTTGGCGTGCCGACAGCTCTGGTTGCTGCAAACGGGCCACATGTTGACGGGCGGTCCGGACGGCCCGGACGGCCCGGGATCATTCTGCTGCGTGGGGGCCTTGCCGCCTCGAGCCGGCCCTCTGGCCCGCGGGAGCATCCGCCATCGGGCCCGCCTGATCCGACGACCAGCACCCGGGTTCCAGGGCCGCCCGCCGGTGATCTGCCGCTGCAAGATCGCCGTGATGATTCGCAGGACCACGATCGCGCCCACGATCACCAGGATCACGAACAGGCATGGAAACGATCTGAACACGCCTAGCGTATCTCCTATGGACTCAGCTGCCCACCCGCGCCGTCCGCTTCGCTAACTCCTGCTCACCAGCGACGTGCCGCAGGAGATGCAGTGCTTGTCATGCGGGTCCGGATACGCTCCGCACTTGGGACAACGTCGTGGGTTCGGGTTCACCTGGTGTCCGCACTTGATACAGAAGTTGTCGTCCGGCTCGAGCCTGTTGCCGCACTTCTCGCAGTACTCGTCCAACCGCCCCCGAGCGGAGGGCGCGGGCCTGGCGCGGGGCAACGGGGGTACGGGCCTGGCCCCAGGCGGCGCTTTCGCCATGGGTGTCTTCCGCAGAGGCGCGTACCTGTCCAGCTCGGCCAGCATGTCGGCTGCTGACGCGAACCGCCGCTCCAGCCGCGTGTAGCACCGGGCGAAGAACTCGTCCAGCCACTTGGGCACCTCGCGCCGCAGGTGGCCGGGCAGGTCGCCTCCTTGTGGGCGTTTGCCCGTCAACAGCTCGAACAGCACCATCCCGCAGGCGTACAGGTCGGCCCGCGCGTCGACGTCTTGCCCGTCACGTTGTTCCGGGGCCATGTACGCCATCGTCCCGGAGATGCTCTTGCCTCCTTCGGTCAGCATGCTGCCCGACTGCAGGATCGACGTCGTCGTCAGGCCGGCCGCCTCGCCCAGCCCGAAATCGGTGACGCAAACCACGTCCGGCGTGGCCTGTGCGATGTCGTCTCTGGAAGCAATGAGCACATTGGCGGGCTTGACGTCGCGATGGATCACCCCGTTGTCGTGCGCAACCGCCAACGCTTGCAGCATGCCGCGAAGCACGGACAGCGCCGCGGGCAGGGGGACCCCGCCGGGATGTGCGTCGATCACCTGCCGCAGCGTCGGGCCGGCGACGAATTCCATGACCAGGTATGGGGGAGACGCGTACGGGTCCAGCCCGATCGCTCGAACGATGTTGGGGTGCTTCAGGCCGTGAATCGTCACACCTTCTCGCTGAAGGTTGCGGACGTACTGGGCGTCCGTGGCGATCTTGATGGCCACGATCTGGTCTTCCCAGATGTGGTGCCGCGCCTTCCACACCTCGCCGAAACTGCCGGCGCCGACCTGCTCGAGCAGGACGTATTCACTGACCCGATCACCTGACTTCGGTTGCGCCATGGGTCGGCCTCGACTCGGTCACACGGAACCAGCGTCCCCCGCCGGGGTCGTCTCTTCAGCATTATAGGACCCGGCGGCACTGGGGATGCACGTACGCCCGCAGCCCACTGTCGCCCCGGGGGCCGCTTCCCCTCAAATCATACCTCCAAATCGGTCGGCTCGCGATTAGAAATGGCCCCCCAGTTCCGAACGGGGCCCTGGGGCCCGGACCGGGCGTGGCTGGGCCTGCCTCCCCCATCGGTCCGGGCCCCCTTGAGCTGGGCCAGCCCCCGGCGTATCCTCACAGCTTTGGTGGGTCTGATCGGACACTCGAGCGGGGATCAGGCAACGATGCAATCATCGATCTGGGATGCCGAACCAGACGGATGCGGCCGGCGGGTCTCACGTCTGCCGCACCTCTGGATCATCCTTGTCGGTGCGGCGCTGGCTTTGCTCCTGGCTCAGACCGTGTTGGCGGCCCGAACGTTGAGCGCGGAGCAGCGCGCCAAGCTTGCCGAGCGGGCTGCTGTCGCTGATGCCTACCGTCAGCTTCGGGCCAAGACCGCCACCCTCCCATTGGGCGAGGGTCGGACCGTCAGCGGCCTGGCGGCCGTGTCTGCCCCCGTGGCCATCGAAATCCGCAAACTCGTGGCCCAGGCCGACCGCGTTGGCCGCGTCCGTCGCTACGGCAACGGCGACACCGAAGTGGACCTCCGCCTGTCGCTTGGAGCCTTCGCTGAGGGCTTGGCCAGACTCCACCGCGCCGCTCAGACCACAGGGATCATCAAGGCCGCCGACGTCGATGCGTTTGGCAAGCAGGCGAAAGGGCGTGCCATCCTCGTCACTGGCCACGGTCGGCCGCCCAGCGAAGACGAGCTGGCCGGCCCGCCGGGTTGGCCGGGCGGGGAAGAGGCGGGTGACCTGCCGCCTGCGGGATGGGCCAACGTCACGCCCGAGGGGTACAAGGCCGCTCAGCGCGCGGCCCGGTTGGATGCTCTCGATCGCCTTGCTCGGCAGGCCGGCGACCTCAAGATGGAACGATCCGGCACGGTCGCGGCCCTCCTGGCGGGGGCGCCCGCCATCGCTCAGGGCCTGCGCCAGCCATTCGCCGGGCTGAGGGTCACCGAGGATGAGTTCCTGCCCGAGCAGGTCTGCCGCATCTACGTCGAGGCGGACGTTACCGCTATCGTGGCCCGGCTGCAGGTGCTGTATGCGGGGCTTGCGACCAAGCCCGGGATCCCCGAATCGGACATCAAGAGCATCGCTCGGCTGGCGACAGTGCGTCGGCTTCGGGCCGTTGGCTACGGCCTGCCGCCTGCCTCCGCGTTCCGCAAGGACCCGTATGCGGTGGTCGAGGTGGACGAGCCGGCCTGGGCCAAGGAGTCCATCCGCGCGAACGGTCAGGCCGCCTTGCCGCGGGATCCGTCGGTGACGAATCGGGCGATCGAGATCGCCAGCCAGGACGCCCGCATCGCCGCCCGTCTGCAGATCGCCGAGCGGATAGACGTCCTGAAGCTACCTGGCGGCATCGGCGTGGCAACCTTCCTCGACGGGCACGAGGATCTGGCGGATGACATTCTGACGTTCCTCAGCGCCGCCCGGCTTGTCGGCTCGCCGAAGGTCGACAGGGCCAACCGTCGCGTCACGGTGACGATGGAGCTGCCGCTCCGTCGGCTCTGGCTGATCCTCCGCGACGCCATCCCCGCCGTCGAGGTGCCCCCCCCAAGCGGCAAGGTCCCAGGAACCAAGCCCGCAAAAGACAGGATGCCCTGACCGACGTCGCGGGGGGGGGGCTCCGCCCTACGACTTGACCAGCGCACACACGGACGGGTCTCACCTGACCGCGGTCGCCCGTCCGATAAGCGCTCCGCTCTCTGCTTTGTCCGGCCTCCCTGACCGCGTTTGCCGCGCTGCGATTTGGCTGCCGGCCGACTGAATCGTATGTTCCCTCCAGTGGATCTGCGCGGTGCATCAGGAGGCCCCCCATGCCGGCCCGCCCCTTATTGGGGGAGGGCGACGAGCCCGCCACGCGTGGATAGGTCGGTTCCAGTCTGACGGGGCAATGAAGCGCTTATAGAGGTGCAGAGATGTTGTGTGATACCAGTGCGCGGTACGTGCGCGCCGGCACGATCGGGATTCTGTTTGCGCTCTGTGCGGGCCTGCCCGGATGCGGCGCGCAGGACAACCCGCTTCTGGGGCTGTTGGACACCGGCGAGCCGGTCGTCGCCGGTGTGGTCGAGACGTCGGAGGCGGGCGATCAGTGGGCGTCGGCCCAACGGGTGCAACTGCCCGCCGACGGCGGCATCTCCATCGGCGGCACGATCCAGTCGGCTGACGACGTGGACGTCTACGATCTGGGGGCCCTCGCGCAGGGCGACCGGATCATCATCGAGACGGATCAGCGTAACGGGCTGGATGCGGCCATGGGGTTGTTCGATGACCGTGGCATGCTCCTGATGGTCAACGACGATCGGGTCTCCGGCCTGGGGCAGTACGAGCCGTACATCAACCACGTCCTCCGCGAGGATGTGTCACGTTGTTACCTGGCTATCGCGTCGACGCCGGATCGGTCGACGGCGGGCGCGTACACGATGACCATTCAGCGGGAGCCGGACGAACGTGTGCCGGCGCCTGAGCGACAGGCGGTTCTGCTCGACTTCGACGGTGCGTCGGGCGTTCGGATCGGCAGCCGGTCGCCCCTCGACGTGCCAGCCTTCAACGCTGCCGACATCGATCCTGGATACGCCGGCCAGACCGCCGCGATGATCGACGTCATCGAGGCGAGGGTCATCGAGGAGTATGCCGACTACGACATCGACTTCTACAGCACCGCCGACGGGGACAACCCCAGCGGTGAGGTGACCCGCATCTTCTTTGGGTCCTACAACGCCAGCCTGCTCGGGCTGGCCGACCGGGTCGACTACTACAACGGCCATCAAGTCGAGGAGTGCATCGTCTTCACCGACACGTTCGAGCTGTTCATGTCGTTGGACCCGACGGTCGAAGAGATGGGGACGGCGATCGCGAACGTCGCGACCCACGAGCTGGGTCATCTGCTCGGCCTGAACCACACGAGGGATGACACGGAGGTGATGGACATCACCGCGTCGGCGCGGGAGATGCTGATCGACCAGACGCTGCACACCGCGGACTTACATGAAGGCGTCTTCCCGATCGGCCAGCAGGACCCCGAGATGCTGCTCCTGTTGGCCCTGGGGTGGCGCTGACGGCGCGGGGTGCGGATCAGCGCGAGGTCGACGGGTCCGCCATGACCTGAACGTGCATCCTGCGGTGGCGCGGGCCGTCGAACTCGGCGAAGTAGATGGCCTGCCACGTGCCCAGCACGAGCCGCCCGTCGGACACCAGGAGGGTCTGTGAGGCCCCCAATACGGACGACTTGAGGTGCGCGTCGCTGTTTCCCTCGCTGTGCCGGAACTCCCGGTCGTGCTGTGGGATGAGATCGGACAGCTTGTAGTCAAGGTCGCGCGTCACGTCGGGGTCGGCGTTTTCTTGAATGGTCACCGCGGCGGTCGTGTGGGGCACGAAGCAGACGCACAGTCCCTGCTCGATCCCTGACGCCGACACGCATTGCTGGACCTGGCGGGTCACGTCGACGAACTCACAACGTCCGGTCGTGCGAACATCCAATATGGTCATGTTGACTCCGTGTCACGTCATGTGGCCCGGCGGCGTGTCGATTAGCTTCGCAGGGCCAGACCGTGCTGGGCCAGATGCGCGGTGAAGGCCTCTCGGAAGCCCTGCAGATCCTCCTCGGTCAACGTCCGGTCGGGCGCGCCCACCTGGGCGCGGAGCGTCAGGCTCCGTTGTCCGGCCGGGATGTTCTTGCCCTCATAGCTGTCGACGAGCGTCAGCCGACGGAGCAGGGCGTGCTCGAACTGCCCGACCTCTTCGGCGACGGCGGCGTAGCGACGCGTCGCGTCGAGTAAGACCGAGAAGTCCAGCTCGACCTGCGGGTACGTGGGCACGGGTGCCAAGGCATCATCGGCCTGCCCGACGTCGACTGCGGCATCCAGGTCGATCTCGGCCAGGGCGATGGTCCACCGGCGGAGGTGCTCGTCGATCTTCAGGCGGCATTCGAGTGGCACGAGCGTCACCCGGCCAGTTGTCCGACCGGCGACGACCACGTCAGACGTCTTGATCGGGTGTTCCCACGGTTTGACGGCGCGGGCCTTGTCCGGCTCGGTGAAGCCGGCTTGCCGACGCAGCGATTGTATGGCCCACGTCTCGACGGCGTCCTTGAGATCGTTCATGAAGGCGTCTTCATCGCCGCGACCGACGACGGCCAGGCCCATCCGTCGGGCTTCCCGCGCCGGCCAGTTCTCCTTCGGATCGGGCTCGGGCAGGAACACGCTGCCGATCGTTACCAGGCCAAACCGTTCGTAGTGCCGACGGTTCAGGTCAGCGGCCACGAGCAGGTGAGGCATGAGGGTGTGACGCAGGCGCCGTCCCCCGGCCGACGTGCCGGCGATCTCCACACACTCACCGGGATCGAAGCCGAGCAAGTCCAACCACGCCTGATCGTACCAGTTGTAAGTGTGAATCTCACTGAAACCCAGACCACCACAGAACAGCTCGAGGCTGCGACGCTCGAGCTGCAGCGCGGGCACGGGCCGGAAACTCCGCATCGTCACGTCCGGCAGGACGGCCTGGATGTTGTCGTAGCCGATGATGCGGCTGATTTCCTCGATCACGTCCGCCTCGATCGTCACGTCGCGCGTGGCCCGGAACGACGGAACGTGCACCAGGAGCGTGTCCTTGCCGGTGTCTTCGCACCGGAAGCCGAGCGACGTGAGGATCCGCCCGACACGATCTGGCGCGATCTCCATCCCGATGAAACGACTGGCGAACCCCAAGTCCACCGTCACCGACACGGGCGGCTTGGGGTCCGGGTACCCGTCACTGAGCGTCGAGACGACCTGGAGATCGGGAAGCTCGTCGCCGGCCAGCTTCACGAACCGACCGATCGCCAGGACGGTGTTGGCCGGATCGAGGGCCTTCTCGAACCGCGCGCTCGCCTCGGTCCGGTGTCCCATGGCGGCCGCAGCGCGGCGGATGGTGGCCGGCTCGAAATTGGCGGACTCCAGCAGGACCGTCTTGGTCTCGGCGGTGACCTCGGTCGCCGCGCCACCCATGATCCCCGCCAGCGCGACGTTCCTGCGGGCGGACTGGATCATCAGCGTCCCGTCGGGCAGCTTGCGGTCCATGCCGTCGAGCGTCCTGAACGTCTCGCCCGGCTTGGCGACGCCGACCTCGATCTGCGCGACCTTTTCGCCGTCGAAGGCGTGCGTCGGCTGGCCCAGTTCGAACATGATGTAGTTCGTCAGGTCGACCAACAGGTCGATGGGCCGCTGCCCGACGTGCGACAGCCTCGCCTGCATCCACAACGGCGCGGGTTGCGTTCGCAGGCCCGTCATCGTCAGGGCGGAGTACCGCGGGCACAGCTCCGGATCGTCGATGACGATGGGGATCGTCGGCTTGGCGTCGTCCCGCAGATCCGCCAGCGGGGTGATGACGTCGTCGTAGGGCACGAGCGGCTGGTCGAGCAGGGCGGCCACCTCCCGCGCGATGCCATGATGGCCCCACAGGTCGGGCCGATGCGTGATCGACTTGTTGTCGATCTCCAGCACCCAATCATTCAGCTCAGCCCTGTCCACCGCGCTGCCCGGTTCGGTCGTCGGCGGCAGGAAGATGGCTTCCTGTGTGGTCTGAAGGATCCCGAGCGCGTCACCGGGCAGGATCATCCCGACCGACGCTTGCCCGGCGATATCGGTCCGCCCGATCTTGCCGATTGCCCCGATGGTCGTGCCTTCCGGTGCGTAGACCACGACGTGTCCTGGCAGGAGGTTCGGTGCAGCCGTGACGGTCTCGACCTCGCTGCCGCCGACGTCGAGCACGACGTGCTTGAGCTTCGGACGATCGGGCACTGATCCGACGCGGACGACCTTCGCTGCGATGATCCCGTCGGCGTCGACGGCGATCTGTCGTACTTCCTCGACCTCGGCCGTGACCATCGTCAGTCGAAGGGCCAGTTCGTGCGCATCCAGGTCGCCTGGGATGTCCACGAAATCGCCAAGCCAGTTCAGTGAGATCAGCATCGTTTGCCTTCTATATCAGTGGGAACGAACCTTCAACGCGGGTTCGTGCTCCATCGCCAACCCGAAGAAAGGGGTCAGGCAGCTTTCGCCTGGGACGCCGCTTTCGCAAGATCGGCCCATGGTCGCGGCGAGAGCAGCCAGCCCCCTTTCTTCCCAGCCGCTTTCAGGTGGCGGACGACTGGCCATGCTCATGTCGCCTTGCCAACCGTCGGGCCCGTCAGGCGCTCCGGTGGGATCAGGCCGCGCAGATCGCCGCTGTTCATCAGCCGGATGTCTCCGATGCCGTACTTCATCATCGCCAGCCGCGTCAGACCGGCGCCGAACGCAAACCCCGTCCACTCGTGTGGATCGATGCCGCCGGCCTTCAAGACGTTCGGATGGATCATGCCGGCGGGGATCATCTCGACCCACCCGCTGTGCTTGCACGTCGGGCAGCCCACGCCGCCGCAGATCAGGCAGTTGACGTCGCACTCCAGGCCTGGCTCGACGAACGGGAAGTACCCGGGGCGGATCCGGATCTTCACGTCACGCTTGAAGACTTCGCGAAGCATCAGTTCCAGGAAGGCCTTCAAGCTCGCCAGCGAGATGTGCCGGTCGACCAGGAACCCCTCGAACTGATGGAACGTCGTTTCGTGCGAGGCGTCGACGCTTTCGTTCCGGAAGCATCGGCCCGGCACGACGACGCGAAGCGGGGGGCCGTACTTCCGCATCGCCCTGACCTGGACCGCCGACGTCTGCGTCCGCAACAGCAAACCGTTCGTCAGCCAGAACGTGTCTTGCATGTCGCGGGCCGGGTGCCACGACGGGACGTTGAGCCCCTCGAAGTTGTAGTAGTCGCTCTCCATCTCCGGACCGGTTTCGACGACGAAGCCCATGCGGGCGAAGACGTCCTCGATCTCCCACTGCACCGCCGTGATTGGGTGCACCCCGCCGCGAGGCCTGACGGGAGCGGGCAGCGTCGGGTCGTAGGCGCTGGCGCGGCGCTGCTCGGCGCGGATGTCCTGATCAGCCCATGCTTGACGGGCCTCACCGATGATGCGGTTGATCTTCTGCTTGGCCTGATTGACCAGCCGACCGACCTCAGCCCGTTGCTCGGACGGCAGGTCGCGGATCGATCGGAGGATCGGCGTCAGCTCGCCCTTCGGGCCTACGGATCGCGCCGTGACCTGCCGCAGGACTTCGAAGCGATCGGGCGCGTCCGCCGCCGCCGCGACGGCATCGACCACGTCCTGCTCGAGGGCCTTTAGTCTCTGTCGCAAGTCGTCCATCGTGTTGACTCCGTGCGTCTCGATCCGCGCCGATACGGGCAACCCGGTAGGCTAGGCCGCAGGCTACCTCGTTGCAAGCACGTGGCTGCCCGGCGAGACCCAAAAAAACCGCCTCAAGACACCGCCTTGGCGTCTTGAGGCGATTGGTTCTGATCGGTTCTTCGCTCAGGGGGCCTCAAGACGCATGAAGCGCAAACGTAAACCGCTCGCTAAAGGACAGCGAACGAGATGACGTTCCGCCGCACACCGCCTTGGGCTCCTGCATGTCCTTAGGGCCACTCCTCAACAACATGAGCCTACTTCGGCAGAATGAGCGTGTCAAGTTGAGCCATCTGGAGGGAGAAAGGGCCACCCGTGCGTGTCCGTTGAACCGTAACGTTTTTATCGGATATAAGCCGTCTCTCTGCGACTGCGGCCTGATGACCGAAGCCGGACGCGCCCTGTCTCTTGGGACCACAGGTCGTTCCTTTTGGCCCGCAAGGCTTTGCGTGGCCCATTCTTGTGCCCGCTTCTAGGGGATATTGCGGGTAACCGCTCGGGAAAAACCTTATGATTTACTTGGTCGGACGCGTCGATAATCAAAGCGTCATCACTACCATCTCCTCAGGCACGAGGTCCCGCCCTGGCAGTCGGGGCCTCGTTTTTTTGTAGACCCCTATTCGGCGAGCGATGATTGTGTGGGGTCGCCGGATCACACCGAGCCGGCCCGTCCCCGGGCCGGTCTTGGGGGGCGGGGGTCTTCACCAGGTTGACCGGCCCGGGGACGGGCCGGCTCGGGTTGGGCTTCTGCGCTCAGCGTCGATCTGTAGGAACAGGTACGGTCGAACGCTAGGCGTGCTCGACGTCCTGCGGTTTGCCGGTCTTGACGGCGTGGGTGGCGGCCTGGCAGACGGCCAGCGTCTTGCACGCGTCGGCGTAGGGGCTTCGCAGGATCGTCTGGTCGTTCTTGGCGACGGCGTCGACGAAACCGCGGATCTCCTCGACGTAGGGGTCGGCCTCGAAGCGCTCGTCGACGTCCTTGCCGTCCAGCCGGCCGGTGAGGTGCTCGCCTTCGTGGATGTGCCACGTCAGGTCCAACGCGTCGCCGACGACCTGAAGCTCGATCAGGGCCTCGGTGTGCGACCAGTTGTGCACGTGCGTCGAGAGCATGCCCGACGCGTGGCGGGCCGTCACGATCGTGGTCTCCTCGCAGTCCCGGCCGTCGATGGGCTGGGTTCGCCCGATCTCGCCGACGGCCTGGACGCGGACCGGCTCATCGTCGGTGACGTAGCGAAGCACGTCCTGGTAGTGGATGCCCTGCTCGATCATCGGCCCGCCGCAGCCCGTGTGGGTGTACAGCCGTTCCGGGGCGAGGCTGTCCTTGACCCAGTCGAACACGGGCCAGGCGACCACGATCCGCGCGAACAGCCGAGGCCGGTCGGCCACGAGTTCGCGCATCCGCGTTGCCGCCAGCGACCACCGCGACTGAAACCCCACCGTGTTGAGGATCCCTGCTTGCGCGATGGCGTCCCTCGCCGCGATCGCCGTGGCCAGATCCAACGCCGGCGGCTTCTCGCAGAACAGCGCGAGCTTGCGGTCGCAGACCTGCCGGATCGGCTCGAGCCGAACGTCCGCGCTGGCCGCCACCATCACCGCATGGAGGTCCGCCTCGCCCGCGAGCATCGCCGCCGCGTCGGCGTACACGCGCGACCCGTACTCGTCGGCGAACACCTTGGCGTTGTCCGGATCAGGATCCGCCACCGAGACAATCTTCGCCTCCGCCAGCGTCCCCAACGTCTTGGCATGGTGCCGAGCGATCCCGCCCGCCCCGACGATGCCGATGTTGACGGTCATGGTTGCACTCCCTTCCTCACTATTGTGGCTCAGTTCGCCTACGCGCGTCACCTGTGCAAGGAAACCGACCGGCACGAATGTACACTTGCCTTGCCCGGTCTGCAAAGCGATCTCAGGTGCTCTGGAGCCGCGGGTTCGATCTATGGGGCTGGGGTAGTCGTCAGGGCGCCTCTGACGTATGGCGCGAGCCAGTCGGCGACGCGGGTTGCGCCGGTGGGGGAGAGGTGGATGCCGTCGGTGGTGAGGGGGTCATTGAGCCAGCGGCGGGCGAGGAGCTCTCGGGTGTACCACCATCGTAGGCGGGAGTCGGGGACGAGGACGGCGCCGTGGCGTTGGGCGGTTCTTCGGTAGATGCCCGCGTAGGGGTTCCAGATCAGACCGCTGGGGACCTCGACGATGACGGGCTTCGCGCCGGTGGTGGCGATGCGGGAGATCAGGGCTTCGAAGTGATCGGCGAACTCGCGGCGGGGCGTGCCGCCGAGGTAGTCGTTGCCGCCGATGAAGACGAGCACGGCCGTGGGGTGGTGGGACAGGACGTCGGCGCCGAGCCGGGCGAGCAGATCGGCCGTGCGATCCCCCGCGACGCCGGCGTTGATGACGCGACAGCCGAGCCGTTCGCGGAGGCGGGCGACGTATCTGTCGGCGTCCGAGTGGGGGTCGACGCCGGAGGTCAGGCTGTCGCCGGCGCAGACGAGGATGGCCGCGGGATCGATGTGGCCGTTCGCGCCCAGCCAGCCGGGCCAGCTCGGTCTGAGGAGCAGGCAGACCGAGGCGACCCACACCATCCCGACCGCTGCGATCCCGAGCCCGCGCGACCACCACGATTGGCTTCGCAGCCAGCAAACCAGTAGGGAAGCGCCGATCCATGGCAGCCACCGCATGGGATCCAGGCCGGTCCGCACGATCAGGACGCCTGCGGACCCGACGATCAGGGTTCCGTCGCGGCGGATCAGGTCTGACAAGCGCGACTTCGTCGGCCAGGCCAATAGCATCGCGCCCAGCCCACACGGGAACCACAGCCAGCGGTGGGGCAGGATGAAGAAGGGGATTAGCAGGGCCGTCCATAGGGCCGATCGCGTGGGACGCGACCTTGTTGGGGCGGCCGCTTGGTCTGTGTGGGTGTCTGCCAAACGTGTCTCTCCGGTGCTTGTGGGCGGGCTGTGGCTCACAATAGGATAGGTCGAACCCGCGACGATCGCGAACCTTGGTTTGTTTGGGTGGGCGGGAATCCCGGGACCCGGAAACCGGGACCCGGATCCCGGCTTCGGGGCCCAGCGGGGGCCCAGCGGGATAGTCCCCTTTTTCAGAGATGCTCCTGGCGTCGCTTCTCTGAAAAAGGGGACAGTCCCGCACCTTGTGTCTTGCGAAGAAGCCCGGTAGGATTGTGCCACCCATACACATCCGGAACGGCCGGAGGCCGTTGTGTCAGGCGTGAGGGAGGAGCCCGCCATGTCCGCAAGGCTTTCTGCCCGCACGGGCTTCACGCTGATCGAGCTGTTGGTGGTGGTGGCGATCATTGCGCTGCTGATCTCCATTCTCTTACCGTCTCTGAGCAAGGCCCGGGCGCAGGCGCGGACGTCGGTGTGCTTCTCGCGGATCGGGCAGCTCTGCAAGGCGATGCTGCTCTATGCGGACGACTACGGGGAGACGCCGCCCTTCATGGGTCGGGGGTGGGAGGACGCCGACAGCCTGTCCAGCGGTGATTGGCCGGCTGGCTCGGGGATTTCCGTCGAGGAGTGGGCCTACCTGGAAGATTGGCTCATGCCTGACATGCCCGACTACTGGATGACGTCGCAGGTGGACGGCGACTGGCCTGATCACGCCCTGATTCGAAACGGGTCGTTGTTCTCCTACACCCGATTCGAAGCCCTCTACCGCTGCCCGGAGTTCGAGCGGCTCGGCCCGGGGATCAAGACGCAGAACAGCTTCAACTACACGCGGTCGATGCTGGGCCGGAAGTGGTTCGACCGCGCCGATCCTGAGGGCCAGGACGGGTCCCCCTGGCGGGCGGAATACGGAGGGCCCTTCGGTGCGCCTGGTCCCATCATCGGAATCAGTCAGCCTTACGCCCCCGCGAAGATGTACATGCTGATCGACGAGCACTGGCGGCGCCATTGTGCGGCGCCCCTGGACGAGTTCCAGGTGGCGGTGCCAGAAGGCTACTTGCAGGGGGAGCTCGGCGGGGGCTGGATGGTGGCCGATTGCATGTTCTTCATGCTCGCCAACGAGGGGGGTCGGTACCACGATCCCCCAGCTATATCCCCGATGATCCCGCCTGAGGTGGTGCATTTCCTCACGCCGGTCAAACGGGCAAGCTGCGCGTTCTACGATGGGCACGTGGAGCTCGAGGTCGAGCCGCTTCCGAACCGCTTCATCGATCTCGGTTGGGGCATTGAGGCGCTGTGGCTGGGCGTTGGGTTCTGGAACTGGACCGAGGCGCTGTTCTATGCCCAGCGTGGCAAGGCGCACATCGATCTGGGGGGGTGGACGCCCTTCTAGTGCTCTGTCTCCCGAGAATTGATGGACTGAAGTAGGCTTCTTTGCCGATGGTGAGAAGGGGTACCAAGGCAGGGAGGCCTATCATGAGAAAATGGTATATCGTCACACTCACGGAGG